>Ga0206990_1099_pt1 | contig 16932 bp, 16 predicted proteins | sample Alteio_BWMinCont_8_FD_153283 | JGI IMG/M metagenome (GOLD analysis project Ga0206990, IMG submission 153283) | Enriched cells from forest soil in Barre Woods Harvard Forest LTER site, Petersham, Massachusetts, United States -... | ecosystem: Environmental > Terrestrial > Soil > Temperate forest >... | reverse complement strand
GTCTCTATTTGATTCGCTTGACAACTATTCTTGAATGCTGTTCGTTGCAATGCAATTGGCACAGCTTCAATCGAATTGATCCATTTCACTAAACCAATAAATCCTTCGTTACAACCAATCAAAAAGTGTTGCAATACACTATTTTTTCGTTCCTCGTGCTCTGAAGCAGGAATGCGGTCATACGCCCATCTCGCGCAATTCAACAACCCCCTCGAAGCACTAATATTAAATATAACTCCATACGGAAAAGGATCCATCATACCACACACCCAACCCAAAACTTCCAACTGCTCCTTCCTAACAATCGCCAACAATATTTGCATCGTCAACGGAATATTCCCAATACCATATAACCATTTCGCAACTTCCAGATGACCATGCGCGCATGCCGAACGAAACGCATTATAGTTCTTTATATTAATATTAACACCCGCCCCAGCTACCAACCACTTCGCTACTTCCAAACGACCATACCTACAACACGCTCTAAACGCCCCCTCCTGTTTCGCATGTGGGTTCACACCTTTCATCTTAATCATCATCTTCGCAAAATTTAAATAACCATCCCGACAACACGAAATAAACATATCATTAATACTCACCCCTGCAACTCTATTCATGGCACAACTACGCGCCTCATCAAATTTGCCCTCCTTACAAAGTGAAATAAATGTGTCCATACTGATAATGATTGCTTGGATGTTATTATAATACATATCTATATATAATTTATCTGACTGTTAAAATATCAATTTTTCCGGAATAAAAATTGAATAAATTCACATATTGATACCATACCACAACAATAGTATGCCTCACAAATGAGCGACGGATTTGATTCAATAACACACGGATTTTGCGAAAAACAGTTATATGGCTCACCCCCGGAATACATCAACTCCTTTACATCTCTGGGACTCGGATTCGCCGGATTGACCGGATTATTCGGATCTTCCCATTCAAATATACTAACCAAATTAATATTCTGCATGCTAACCTTCAATGGGATAAGTTCTTTTGGTTACCACTGGACAAATCACAAAGGATGGCGCTTAATGGATGAACTCTCCATGCTAATGCTTGCCCAAAGCGCCTTAATCTCTATCATGTTAGCATTATCCCCTCCATTTTCATTAAATGAATTGACAAAACGAATCATATTTTCCACCACGCTTTTGTTCAGTAGCTCATTTATTATAATGGTAGCCATAGCAACAATATTTGATAAGACATTGATCTTTAGATTGGCTTTTGGATTTGTTTTGGCGGTTATTATTTTCGGGAGCATTTTTGTATTACGCCTTGAGAAAAGAGACGTTGATATATATGGTCTTCTAGGAATATGTTTAATAATTGGGTCATCTATTTTATGGTTGATCACGGAAGGAATGTGTCCGGCAGTGCCTTGGATGAAGTATATCCCGGGCCACGGCATGTGGCATATCGGATTAGCATGCGGGGGATTTTTACTAACGGAATATTACACGTTTATTTTAGCCAAAGATTTCGGCCGATATGCTAAATTATCGCTTGGCCCCTGCGGTATACCCTTAGTCGACTATCACGCCCTCCAACTCGATAACACATATATCTCTTTCTTCGAGGACGACGACGACGATTATAAAAAAACAGATTTAATCACAGCACCATACGGAACATGATCATCCTCCCGCAAAGCATAAATATGCGGATACGTTTGCCCCGTCACCACATTTATCTCATCACGAACACTAAATCCATGTTCATGCAATATCTTCCGCGACAACGTAACAACGATCATCGAACTTCCCTTATAAAATCTATCATATATGGCCTGAACCTGATCATCATAACAACATCGCATGAATCCACTCTTCAAATCATCGGCCCCACTCGGAATATAATTATCCATTTGCACCTTCGCCCAATCGCCCTCAGTCAATAATTTATTAATTTCCCTCATATCTTTCGCAATTTTCTCCTTCGGACAACAGCTTTGACTCGAACCCATTCTCTGCAAATTAGATGTTTCCACCATACTATTTACGCTTTCCAAATATTCCTTTGTTCAATTTTTTTTAGTTTCTTAGTTATATGAATGGAACTCAAAGGATATATAAATTTGTTTATTTGAATGTTGGCGGGGGAGAGAAAAAGCTCACGGCTGATGAGATAGAAGGAATTTATTCGTCGATTAAGTTGTTAACGATAAGTGATGGAGGTGTAGGAGAGAAGAAATTTGTTAATAGTACTTATGGGGAAATGACTTTTGAAGGTGTTGAGAAACTTATTGCTGAGGCCGAAATAAAAGCGGGCGAGAAGTTTATTGATTTAGGTTCAGGAAATGGCCGTGCTGCGATGCAAGTTTTCATGAATGCGGAAGTTGCTGAGGCGATGGGGGTTGAATTTCATCCGGAGAGATTTATGAACGCCGAAGCTGCTCGAAAAAAATTATTTAAATTGCGGCCAGAATTATTGGACTCGCCGCGATTGTTAACGTATCAGCTTCAGAATATCAAGGATGTTTATTTTTTGGGTGACAAGCATGTGGTGTATATGTGTTCAACTTGTTATCCGGAAGAATTGTTGGGGTATGTGTATGAAGCGATCAAAGATAGTAAGAATATTCGGTGTGTTATCACGCATAAGAAATATGACAGGTTCAAAGAATTTCTGCCTCGGGAGAAGACGGCGGTGTTGTGTTGTTCATGGAGTAAGAGTTTAACGTGGTATTTGTATCTAAAAAGTTGAATTTTGGAGAGTAATGAGGGCTTGAAGAGAAAAGGGGGTTAGTAGCGTCGCAGAAATGGTGGAAGGTGAAGCGATTTTTAAGATTGTTATTATTGGGGATACAAATACGGGGAAGTCGGCGGTACATAGGAGGTTTGTTGATGAGAAATTTAATGATAAGGCAGGCCATACGATCGGGTTAGAATTTGGGGCTAAGATGGTGCATTATGGGGGTAAGAGTATTCGATTGCAAATTTGGGATACGGCGGGACATGAATCTTTTAGGACTATTATTCGGCCCTATTATTCGTGCGCGCATGGTGCTGTAATTTGTTTCGATGTGAATAATTTGGAATCGTTTCATAAGATTGATTATTGGTTTTCAGAGTTAAGCAATAATTGCGTTGTTCTCCCGAAGATTGTTGTACTTGCAACGAAGGTTGAACCAGATGGGCCTCGTGTGGTTTCGAAAGAGCAGATTGTGGAATTAGAGAAAAAGATGAAATTACCTGTGTTCGAAACTTCTGCTAAATTGGATCAAATGATACGGGCAAGCTTTTTAACGCTAGTGTCATTGATCGAAGACGATGCTACCCATAAAAGAAATGTCGCTATCGATAAAAATCCGGAAGACTTAAGTGATATTAAAACAGAAATAACACTTGAGGATAATTTTCATGATGATATGGAATATCCGCGATCAGTTGGGGGAGTCAAAGAAGATAGGCCTTGTTGTTCGATATTGTGAGCAGCAGTGCAAAAATTGATTTTATAATGTTAAAAGTATCTGATAACGTTATTTGAAACGTCGATAGTATGGAGCCTGAGAAGAACCATCTTGATTTGAAAGAAATTGGTGTGAGGGATAATAAGGAACATCCCCCCGCTAATTATTCATCGGAGTATAATGAGCTCCGTAGGAATATAACTTCGAAATTAGTTTTACCGTCATATTTTAACGATGTTCGCGATCTATTAAAATGGCGTTATATCTGGCGTAGAATCGGGAACAGTACGCTTGCATTCTCAAAAATTTTTATAGCAATTAATGCAGTATTATCTTTCTCATCTTTGGCTTTCGGATTAGATCTATTGACTTTCCTCGCCGGATGTGTATCCGTTTTATCACTTGTGCTCTTGCATTTTAGTACATTTTCGTTCTCGCGGAGTAAAGAATCAACGCAGGAAGCTAATCAAATCTTAACTACGTTGGGGATCAAACAAGTTCCCGATATCGTCACGGAGAATATTAACGATGATCAACCTAATGTATCCCACTAACCTATTACTTCATATTTCGTACATCCAACTAATTTTAATTTATGCTTACTTATATAATTCTCAAAATCAAATTTCGGTCTTGGGAGCTCAGATAACGATATTAGACCTGGTTGTTCAAATACGGTTATATAATATCGATGCGTCCCTGAATCAGGCGGTGGAGCTGGCCCAACGTATTTATCAACGACTGTTGTATCGTTAATGATTAACCAATGTAAATAATAACGAAACTTCGGATCCTTCGGACTTGGCGCATCGGGATCAACCATAATAATACTATATATCTTTCCCGGCTCCCTGACAAATTTCACTTCCGGTTGCACTTTCGTCTCCTCCTTACTCATCACACTTCCGTATTCAATCGGCTTCCCATCATACCTAACATCAATAACCTTCTCCCTATGCTGACACTTAAACATGTATATATTAGCCCAGAATAAATTTTTCCCCTACTACTCGCTCCCGTTCCATCAAAAATACATCATCATAATAAACCCTCACACAATGATCCCACACCTCAAATTTAACACTCGAACAAAAATCAGCAATCTTGACATCTGTCCCTTTTAATCTTAACGCAAGCGGAAACACAACGGAATCATGTGTCGACATGTACACCAACGTGACCCCCTCCTTCTCAATGAACTCTTCAATATACTGCACCAAGTCATCTGTGAACATCGCTTGCAATCTCTCATTCTCATACAATCGATTATAATAGCAGCACGACAATCTTTCTAATCTCAGCATATATTCATCTTTCCATTCAACAGGCAACGACATGCCCTCCCTCAAATAACACTGCAGCGTCGAATAAACATCAAAATATTCCCAAACATTCTGGACCCTAAACCCAAAGCACTCCCATATCATTTGATCCAAATCCCCTCCTGCCTCTCCCAAAACAATACTCCCCCTATGCTCCTTATAAATCCTCACCTCATCCTCTGTCAATCTCACATCTCCAAAAATCCTCTTATCAATAATCGGCTCCATCTCAAAACCCTCTCCCCACAACCCCTTCGCAAAATACTTCGCACTATCAATTGTCCTCGAGGTATCCGTCGACAACACCACACTACTCCCCCTCTCACACAACCCCCCATAAACCTCCCCAACCCTCTTCCCAAAATCATAACACATTCTCCCCCCAACACCAGTCAACACAAATTCCACATCCGTCCCCACCTTCCATTTCTCCAACTTCTCCAACCCCAAAATCGGCGATCTCGCCCCATGTCTCGCTACCACAATAACTCTCAGCAATTCCATTAAACCTTATAAACAAAAATTTTTCTCATTTCATAAAATCATACACGACTTCTTCTTATCCTTACTATGATTAATATGATACCTCGGCCCTAACGATACATATCTATCATCATAAAATCGCGACACATCATCACTAGAAATCGCAGAAATGTCCGGACGATGATTCGATTTCTCCTGCTCCTCCCTAGCCCGTCGCGTCAATTTTTCTTTCCGTTTCCTCTTAAACTCATTCATCCTTTCTTTATACTCCATGTCCTCCAACGTTGTTATCTTCATCGACGGAGCCGCCACAGGCTTCAAAAAAGAAGGATGTATATCCGTCTCTACTTTTACATCCCCCGCATACGGTACAACCTTGTAATTAATCTTCCCCTTCGCCTCAAACAAAAACGGCTTAAATTTCTCCAGAATCATATCAAACTTGCTCCCCTCCATCTTCATCAACAACACAAAAATCCCTCTCACCAAAATCTCCAAATCAAACTTATACGTATCACAAATCTCATCCAACGCTGCCACCGTATCCTTCCTCTCTATCTCTACCTCATCAGTAAACAAATCGCATCTCCCATAAAAAGTCATCCCATCATTATCATTAAAATGCATATACCCTTCTATCTTCTTCTTACACAAATAACATAATTTCACACCACATTCACAACTAACTTTATTCGCTTTCGCATTCTCATCCGAACGCTTAACCACCTTCAAACATTCCGGGCACACCCTCACCCTATGCCTATTCAATATTTCATTCACAATCTCCTTCGTCTGATCCTCACACTCAATCTGCTTATCCCAAAAAAACTGATACAACTCCTTATTCTCCGCCTCTTTCTTATCCCGATCCATCTCCCAATCCAAGTAATCCCCATACAACTGATCATTCAAAGTCGCTTGCAACGTCTCATGACTAAACCCACTCCCACAAATACCATCTTTACCACACCTCAGATCAAACTTCCTCGACATTATCCTTTGCGAAAAATATTTTGTCAAGCATTCCGAACAAAATTTATGCCCCCCCGAACACTGAAGCAAGAACTTCGTCAAAAATTCGTGCCTACACTGTTCACATGGCGCGATTAAAAACTCATTCTTAACAATATTCAAAACAAGTTCTAAATCACTTTCTTTCATACCCCGAACATTCTTCAAAACTTCCGGAACCAATCCTACCAAATATTTATCTGGAATTAAATGCTCATAACTAACCTTCATTACTTCCTCAAACGACCCCCCCATTTGATCATTATACATATTCAAAAATATATGTTCCAGCTCCCTAACAGCCATCTTATCACAAACCAGTTTCAACGGATCTGGAATAACTTTCAACAAATGCAGCGGCAACAAAGCATCATCATCCCCACCCTCTGCTGCATTATTTTGCAAATGATGCAACTGCTTCGCATAATGAACATCACAATAATATCTCCCCCTCATCAAATGACACTGCTCCGGATAAAAATGACGATCGCATTGACTCCCTTTTAAAGTGTTCCCATTACACCTTTGCATGTCTCTCAGCTCCAGATATATACCTCTCCCCTAATTTATATTATACCTCCTAATAAACTTTAAAAATCAATTTTATTTTCAACAATTCGAATGAAATAAACCAACCACCAACCGATCACACTCAATCAATTTATTATACATTCTCACCGCCTCCCTAGTCTCCGCAATATAATACTCCCTCTTGTTCTCCTTAAAATATTCCACTACTTCCGGCGAAATTTCTAACGCTCGATCCATCCCTGTCGATAAAACGATCACGCAATTTTTGTCCTCGAACTCTTTAATACCTATCAAATCTGCCAATTGTATCCCCGGTTTGTGCCGCGTTCCCGTCAATTTCCAATCCCATTCTACCGAACCACTCGGATACATCTTGCAATCCACATACACAGCCTCCCCAACCTTAATAACCCCCCTTTCACAACTATCAATCTTCGGCCCCATCCCTTAGTAACACAAACAAAAAATAAACCCCCAAATAAAAAAATTTTCAACTTTTAACTAATCTTCACCTCAACTGAAGCTAATTTCTCCGCAGGAATCAACTCCAACAAATCACTCCTACTCAACGTTTCCTTCTCCAACAATTTCACAGAAATAATTTCCAACAAGTCCACCTCTTTCCTCAACGTCGCCAAGGTAAATTCATAACACGCATTAATCAAGTGCGACACAAGTTCATTCACATGACTCTTATAAATATTCGACTGCAATTTGGTCACCGTCACACATAAACTATCGCCAAAACAATATTCACTAAAATACGAATGAGCCATCTCACTAACCTTCTTCAAATCATCTGAAGCACCACTCGTGATATCATCAAACTTAATAGCCTCTGCGCACCTCCCCCCTAACGTCACGCATATATTCCCCAATAATTCTTTCTTAAACATTAACTTATTATCCGTATCCTCAGGTTGCGTAAACCCTAAAGCACCCCCTCTCGGAATTATAGATACCTTCAACGGAACCCCTCCAGCGCATTTTATCAAACAGCTCACCAACGTATGGCCCACCTCATGATATGCAACCTGAATTTTCTCTTTCTCACTCATAGCCCTCTCCCTCTTAACCATGCCTATACCAATATCATCAATAGCATCTGTCAAATCCTTCAACGTACACCCCCCATCAGCACCCCCATTCTCCAAATATTTTCCTTCCGCTCGCACCTTCTCAACATACCCCTTCATATGATTCAAAATCGCCTGATTACAAACATTCTTAATATCCGCCCCCGTCAACCTCGCTGTCCTTTGCGCTAAAAATTTCACATTCCCCTCCTTTCCGCCCACGAACGACTGATCCTGTTTAACTTTATCCAAATACAACTTAAACAACAACACCCTCTCATCAAAATTTGGCGGATCAAACACTATCTTCTTATCAAACCTCCCCGATCTCGTCAACGCTGGATCCAACATCTGCGGCAAATTAGTCGCCCCAATAACCATGACCCCCGTCGTATCATTCATCCCATCCAACTCCGCCAACAAAGCATTAATCGTTCTATTCAATTCCCCCCTATCATAACCACTACTCCTCGACCCAATGGCATCAATCTCATCAATAAACACCACGCAAGGCCTATTCGCTCTCGCAAATTTAAATAACTCCCTCACCCTCTTCGACCCAATACCCATATAAATCTCATTAAAACTTGACCCCGTCGTAGAAATAAACATCCCCCCAGCCTCTGACGCAAACGCCTTCGCCACATGCGTCTTCCCAACCCCGGGCGGCCCCACAAACAACAACCCCCTCGGCAACTCACAACCATTATTCTTAAACATTTTCTCATACCTCATAAATCGCACAAACTCAGCCAAATCCTCCTTAACATTCCCCAAACCAATAACATCACCAAACTTCACCTTCGAATTCTTCACCACCGAATAAAATCCAGAAATTTTCGGCCCCCCTAACGAAATCCCCAAAATCCCATCACTATCATCGCTCCCATCACTACTCCCCCTATCTCCATCTCCCCCCTTAAACCCCGACGGCATAACAATCTTCAACAACGAAAATACCAACTCAACCCCCATCCAACCAAAAAAGATATTATACACCAAATCAGTAACACTTGCCCCCGCCTTATACCTAATAATAATCCCCCCATAAAATTCCCCCGTCAAATCCTTCAGCACATTTTTAAAATTCTCATGATTCGAAAACTTTGTAACATACACCGTATTCCCACTCCCCCAATTCAACATCAAATGAGCATGATTAGTCCCCTCATCAATATATATTTCCCTAATAGCACCCGCTTTCTCCCTCATCAATTGTTCCGCAACCGATATCGGAATAGTAACTCTCCCATACCCAAAAAATTCGAAAAAATAATAAACTACTATCACAACAAATACAATGTTCTTCAACCTATCTCTGCCTGACATTATCTTATTCCCAATATCATAAATAATATGCCCTACGTTAATTCAGTAATAAATTCAATTTTATTTCCCAAATATTTGAATTTTAAACCCATTGTTACATAGACTTAATATTATCGAGCCACCCATATGGATGACTGAATTAAAGATTCCCAATGAAAAGTTATTAGAAAAAATGGTTCTCGAAGAAGAAACAATTAGAACCTCGAAAGCTTATGAAGACAAATGCACCGCCGTTAAACATATCCCTAACGGTTGGCTGGAAGTTACCGCATCGATTCAAAAAGATATCGTTATAAAAAACGGATTCACCGATTCCATGTCATGCGACGTAGCCTGTAATATGCTTCGAACAGCTCACATTTTGTATCCAAAAAATGAAATTTTTACTAAAGTTCCCTTATACGTTAGAAACAACAAAGCAAATATCGGTACGTTAACTGTAGGCGATATCGCTCCAGAAATTTCACTCCATGATTTAGATGGCAAAGCAATACAACTACATACGCTCCTAGCAAAGAAAACTATCATTATTTCAGCTACGGGAACCTGACAACCGTTCCGCGCGTATCTGCATCTGTTGAATGATTTTTATAAAGAAAATATCGTTCGATATAACTTCATCATCGTGTATATAAATGAAGCGCATGCAGCTGACGTGTGGAACATTGGAGAAAGTGCTGGAGCGATCAATTATTCTCACAAAAATATAGCCGATCGTATTGCTTGCGCGAAAAAGCTCGTGGAAGAATTCAAGCTGGATATCCCCATATATTGCGATAATATGTCCCACGATTTCGAAACGAAATTCGCTTCATGGCCGGTAAGATATTTCGTAACCGACGAATCGAAAAAGTTATTACTCATAAGCGAACCCGAAAATAGCGAGTTGGACATGACAAAATTATTTTCATTCCTTTCCGTTTAATGCCCTAAATGACGCCACAAAGTAAGAAATCAAGTTACTTTGGACTGAACAAGGGATTTTAACGGTTCGATGAAAAAAATGTTCGATGTTAACTCTTTATAATTTCCGTTACGACCGCTCGTTTCATGAAACATTCCTCCTCGTAATCGGAGAACCAAATATAACGTAGACTCCCTTTGTATATTATAATCACCAATTACTTTACCATCTTCCAATTGCCGCCCTGCATAAACAACTCTTTGCTGTTCTAAGGGAATACCCTCGATTCTTCGAATTAGCATTTTCACCTCCTCCACCGCAGACGTCGGCAACACATCAAGCGTAATCGTTCGGCCCGTTACTGTTTTACAAAAAATATTTATCGCAGTATCATTCTTAATAATCTTCTCATACAAAATATTATCATCATTCTCTCCTCTTCCCAAATCATACTGTAATCTAAAAACGCTTATTGCCCCAAACCCAAGATCTTTCATCAACACATCCATATCGGCCTCAACCAAACATCGCTTTAATTCATCGCAATATATGCTCACATACTTTTTGCTCTCTGAATCGTAATTTTCATAAAATGCATCAATAGCGGCTCTTACTTTCGTAACCTCCGGTTTATACAAACCATACAAATTTACTTTATTTATCGTGACGAAATTAATTACCCGTTCATGTATGAAAGTAGTTAACATTTCAGCCATCGTGCGCACTATAAGAATATTACATATTACTCAATCATAAACAAAATCTATTTAATTCAATTTTTATTAACCCTTGTTACGCATGTGTGGAGGTAGATATGTACTTCGTGGTATCGGCCCGCGTGATCCTCGTCCAGCGACTGGACCGCCTTGCCCGATTGGAGCGGCAGGTCGTGCGTTATTTGTATTGCCTGCTCGTCCAATCCGCCCAATCGTACTAGGAGGTGGCGGTGCCGGAGCTGGCGGAGCTGCCGGAGCTGCCGGAGCTGGCGGAGCTGCCGGAACTACAGCAACAGGAGCAGGCGCCACACGAGCCCCTTCCACCTTATCTCGCCGCCAACCATGGACAACCCCACGTTCAAACCCCAAATCATCATCATCAGTCTCTGCAGCATCCTTCCTCGAAACCTGCGACAACGGAATAATATTCCCCTTCATTCCCTTCTTAATCTGAGATCCAAACATCAAATCAATCTGATGCAACCGTTCACGCTCCTCCAGCTCCACACCAACCTTCCTCTCATCAGGCAAACGCTTCTTCTCATATTCCTCCTCAGCCATCTTCGACAACTCCAAATCTTTATACGTCCGCTTCATATTCTCAGCCTCAATATTAACATTTGCACTATCCGGATTATTAACATACTTCAACAACATCGCTGCTGCACTACTATCCAAATAAATTTCAGCCTTATATGACTCCCCCACACGCCCAGCACGCGCAAACAACTGTAACAACGTATTCAAAGATTGACACGAATCACTAAATTTCCCAGTAATAAATATCCTGTAAAACGGAAAATTTATCCCATACGCAATACTCACATCCGAAATAAAATATGCCAACGACCCACTCACAGCCATCCCCAAAACCGTCTTCTGATAAGTACTATTCAACGATTTACTTGTCGGCGAGTAAATCCCAACTCCCGCCCACAGTAATAACATCACCCAATCCGGCACATGACAATCATCAAAAGGAATCAACTCTAACGGATAAATCGGACGAATCTCCTTCACATTAACTTTCGCCAAATGACTCTTCGCAAATTCCTTCAAATGCGCCTCCACATTAATCTGACAACACTTCGGAAATAAAATAGTCGGTTGCTCCTCATCTGCCATCTCCTGTTGTTGCTTCGACCTCTTCGTTTCATTCTTAACACGTTTCTCTAATTTCTGACTCTTCTTTATCTGCTCTTCCATTTCACCCTTATACGTGGCATACAACTTCCTCGACGAATCACATCCCAATTTCGCAGCATACTCCAATAAACCTTTAAAGTGTCTCTCTGCAAATTCAAGCGGATCCGTATCAACAACCAAATTCATCCTCGGATACCGATACGCCTGAGTCGTCCCCAGCTTATCAAATGAAACATCCTCAGAAACTTCAGTCTCATCCTCATCATCCCCAAACGTCGGCAGCTCATCACTTTTCTCCTCCTCATCATCACCATCACTGGCAACATCTAAAATTGTCGTCGCACAAATCTTACTAACCAATTCATCACTACTTTCAGCCAATAACTTCAACATATCCATACAAACCTCCCTCACCTTATCAAGCGACAAATTAGCAACATCTGCAAATATCGCCCTAATATCCGGCAACCCCTCAATTCCCGCCTCCCTCAACTTCTCCCAAATAAACTTCGTCACCTGCGACGTATACAACCTCCCCAAAAACGGATTCGACATAATAGTCCCAATTACACATCTCAAACTCTCCCTCGATACACACCCCAGATGCGGCATAACACGCTCATTCGCAAACGTCTTAATATCACACCCAATCTCAATGGAACTCGAATAAATCGTCCCCAAAAACCCTAACGGAAACCTCCTCTTATAATTCTCAGTCAAAAAAATCATTTTCTTCAAACTCGGTAACGTCGCAGAAGCCAAAATAGTATGCGACGGCATAACCATCATCAATTTCATATTATCAATCAACGCCTCGCTCCCATAATACGCAGCTCCGATCGTTGGCTCATCCAAAAACAACCAATACCTATTATACCCACCCTCATTCTTAACCCTCAACGCCTCTTGCTGCAACATACTCGCCGCAACATCAGGCGAACAAATGATCAACGACCTATCCGCATCACTCGTACTATTATGATTAATCACCCTAATATGCCCACTACCAACTTGCGCATACGCTACCGCAAATTTAATCTTACTATTATACGCAGTCGACGCCACCTGATTTTTCACCGCAGGTTGATTACACACATACAACAACTCATTCTTCCTCAAATAACCCTTCGCCTTAGCACTCTTATTCAAATCATCAATAATCGTCGGTATACAAACCCCCGCAGTCGTAGTCTTCCCCGATGCCATCATCGCATTATACGCCAAACAAAATCCACTCACTATATTCTCCCTAATAGCCTTCACCAAATCCACCTGATTCTGCCGCGGCGTAATCCCACAACTTGGAATAACCCCATCATACTTCGTATGAATCAACAATCTCGGCGCAATATCATAAACCACCAACCCATCATACGGAAACCGCACCAACAGCCTCTCCAACCAAACCCCCAAATCTAAAATCATCGTCGCCGAAACCCCATCCAACTTACTCTCATCCAACACTGACTTCCCCTGATACTTCGACGCCTTACCAATAAACTTCTTAATCCCAACTATCAACTCATAAACGATATCATTCTTCGCCTTCCTCGCATATCTCTCCGGTTGCGCACACAAAACAAACCACACACAATACATAAAAGTCACCCCAATCAATTCCGTATACTTCTGTTCCATCCCATAAGCATCATTCATCTCCCCCCTTTTAAACGTAGCCAATAATTCCGGCACTTGTTTCGCCATCCGAGCATTCGTCGCATCCAAACGAATCTGCTGCATCGACTTCCCCCCGCTACTCTTCTTACCCTTCCCCTTCTTCGGCTCATCCCCGACCTTCACATCCTCCTTCTTCCTAACTTCCACCAACTTCCCCCATTCAAATGCTTCCAACAAAGGCCTAATCCTACAATACAACTCTTCTCCTAAAACAACTTGCTTCTTCGCTTCAACATATACACGCCCAGCAGCAAATTCCTTCAAACAATCAAATACCGATTGATTAAACGGACTGACCGCTTGCTCAGCTTGTTTCCAATCAGTTTGCTCAAAACGTTTCTCCGACCCCAACGCACCCGCCTTTAACGCTTTATCCGCCTTATCATCATACTCAGATCCCCCATCAATCTTTGCAGCCATTTCTAACGAATTATACAAATAAACAACAATTACACTTACCTTCCAAATGACAAATTTTTCAATTTTTTTCATACTCCACTAACGGATTATCCGGCGAAAATCGATCATCCCCAAACTCCACCTCCCTAAATTCCAACAGCAAATTCTTCCTCCCCTTCAACATCAACCGCGTCCACTTCTCCACACAACTCAAACCACCCACCTCACACACAAACTTCTCATACCATACCATCCCATGCATCATATAATTATCCCGAAACTTCGTCATAACCCTACCATACTCCCCAATTTTCTTCCTATCCGGACACCCATCACTAACAAATTTATTCCACAACTTCTTATCACTCCCACTCTTACAATGCCCAATAACTCTACAAATAGCATCTTTCTCCAAATCCCCATACCCTTTCGCCAAAGTAATCAAAACACGCCCCCCACGATTCTTACTCACCCTCCCAATTCTCCAAACCAAATTCTCCACAACACCAATCTGATATTTCCACACCTCATACTCCCCACCCCTCTCCTTCGCCTCCTTCACATCCCTCTCATAATTCCACCCCCTCTCAAACTTAACACTCCCAGCAACCCCCCACAAATACTCAACAAAATGCGGACAAATCGGATACACCATCACCAATATCCTCTCACACGCCCTCTTCAACACCCCCAAATTCACCCCCCCACTTTTCACATACCTATCCCTCAACAACAAACTCGCATGAAACCCCTCATACAACCCCTTCCTAAACCTATAACACCTAAAATGCTCAAACGCATTATTCATCGCCAACAACAAATCATGCAAAAATAAATTATCCCAAATATTCAATTCACCTTCTATATCACCCCTAAACTTCTCAATCATCCCCTCAAACCATTCCCTCTCATACGTTAATTTCATAATCGACGAATTAGCCATCTCATGCATGAAATCCGCATCTTCTATACCATCCGCTTGACATAAAGCTAACCGCGTCGCATCAGCACCATATTTATCAATGGCATCTCTCAAAGTTATGAAATTACCCAAATTCTTACTCATCTTCTCCCCATTATATTTGATATACCCGTTAATACAATACGATTTCGGACTTAATTCCTCCCCCCAAATAGCAATATGGTTATACAAACTCATCGTCAAATGATTACTAATCAAATCCTTCGCACTCACCCTTATATCCACCGGATACCAATATCTAAACTCATTCCTCATCTCATCCACAATCTCTCCCACTATTTTCAATCTATCCGGCATCACAGTGATCCCCAAAATATAATCCCAAAAATCGCCATCAACCAACTCTTTCGGAACCTTCTCAATCAAATGCCCAATCGTGTAAAATGCCATATAAATAGTAGAATCACTCAACGAATCAATAAGCTGATCCCCACCACCCGGCAACTTACTCCCCAATCCAAAATTTCTCGAACACGGCCATTCCTCAAGCCATTTCCAACCTCCCATCATCAAATTAAAAACCCCCAAATCCGGACAAAACATCCCCTTCTCAATATATTTATTAACTCGCTCCTTAAGTTTTTCATCCCTATAATTAATAAACCATTGATCACTCTTCGCTACAATACATTTATCCCCACTCCGTGAAATCACCACCCCCCCTGGCTCATAATATAAAAAATGGGCCGCCTCAATTTTCATATTTTCTGCTACTCTGGGCCTCTCATCAAAAAACTTCACCTCACACACCCCCTCAAGCTGATGCGACAAATTCTTAAAAACCCACTCACTCACCAAATATTTGTTATCTCTATACTTAAAAATAACAAATCTCCCATCACTACATTCAATTTTATCACTCTCCTCTCCTTCATTAACACTCACAACCATATTAACCTTCTCACCCTCAAAATCACACTCCATTACACCCGTCTTCATACAACGGGGCTTCACACCCTCCCCCAACGAACGATCATGATCCGCGCATGGCCCCCGATCCTTCTCCGAATACACCACATACCTCTTCCCAAAAACCACCAACCCCAAATCAATCAATTTCCTAAACTGCCACTTCACAAACGAATCATAATAAAAATTAACCTCCGTAGTAATAAAAGATCTCCTCCAATCTACCCTCCCCCCAAAATCCGTAATATCCTGCCTCGCCTTCAACGGAAAATATACCAACCAATAATTCGGATCAACAAACTTCTTCAATTCATCTCCACCAACACCCATCTCCAAAAGCGATTTAATAACACCACCACCCCCACTCCCACCTTCTAACTCCACCTTCAACCTCGCAGCACTAGCAACAATTGGCATCCCGCTCCCATGAAACGCAAAAGGAAACAAAACATTATACCCTTGCAACCTATAAAATTCCGCACTAAAAATCGCCTTCGACACAGTAAACCCATGCCCCAAGTGCAACGTCCCATTCATATAAGGATACGGAAAAGTAATAAACATTTTCTTCTTCTCAAAATCATGCCGCACATCACACTTCCATTCCCCCCTCACCTTCTTCTCTATCTCAACCAACCTATCCCGATTCGCCGTTTTCATCCTCCATACACCCATAAAGTTTAACCTGCCACACTTAACCAAAATAAAATTCAATTTTTACCTAATCACCACGGAAAACGTATTATATAAATACGGCTTACCCGGTTCAACGACATCATTCCTAGTCAATAATCCTTGTTTCGGTCTACTCATAATCTGATCATAAATCTCTGGGAACATCATCCTCAAACACGCTTTCGTCCTCCCCGCTACAATTGTCGGCACCCCATTCGCATCCACACAATTCATTGACCCCCTCGGATTAGTCGCCAAACAACTCTTCAAATCATAAACATAAAACCTCCTCATATCATTCGTCTCCAACCACACGGGCGGCGCTCCATTCTGCAA
>Ga0206990_1093_pt1 | contig 17325 bp, 11 predicted proteins | sample Alteio_BWMinCont_8_FD_153283 | JGI IMG/M metagenome (GOLD analysis project Ga0206990, IMG submission 153283) | Enriched cells from forest soil in Barre Woods Harvard Forest LTER site, Petersham, Massachusetts, United States -... | ecosystem: Environmental > Terrestrial > Soil > Temperate forest >... | reverse complement strand
GGTAAGAATGTTCTTATCGAATTGCGAAACAACGGAATACAGAGTCGGCGCGCCTGTACTACTTGTCGTCCATAGAAGCGAAGTGCGTGAAAGATTTTTGCGAGCAAAACCATTTGGATAACCGGATTCGGAAAGAGTATCGATACGCTTCCAGGAATTACCACCATCTCGTGTCCGCCACAAACCTGTGTAGGGAGTAGCCGAAACGCTAAAGTTCATTTGCTGCCACATTGCCGCAATAAGATCGTTCGTATCCGATGGATTCATAACCAGATCGATCGCAGGAACAGGTGTTGATCCTTTCAATGTACCGGCACGCACCATCAGCGATTGCTTCCATGTTACGCCATAGTCGGTAGATTTCCAAATTCCCCTGTTCGTGTCGGTAGATGCGCCAGGCCCGGGCACGCAGGCATAAATAGTATTTTTATCGGAAGGATTGACGATCACTTTTGCAATGTATTGCGTACTTCCAAGCCCGAGAAAATTCCAGGTAAGCCCGCCGTCATTCGAGCGCCATAATCCGTTGCCGGGATAAGAATCGCCGCTGTTATTGCATTCGCCCATGCCGATATAAATTGTTTGCGCGTCATGCGGATCGAGCGTAATACAGCCAATAGGCAGCATAGCAAAAGTATCAGTTAACGCTTGCCATGAATTGCCATGATCGGCCGTTTTCCATAATCCGCCGGAGGCAGCGCCGACATAAAATGTATTCGAATCCGTCGGATGCGTAACAATGGCCGTTACTCGCCCTCCGGTGGTATATGGTCCGATCTGCTGCCATTGCATAACTGATTGCTCTGTATTTTTTCCATAAGGCGGTTTATAAACCGGTAGTTTTCTCGCCTCTTGAAGTGCATTTGTATAATACGAAGGATCTATATAATCATTAGGATAGGCGCGATTCCTATACCAGTCGAAATTCCTATCCTCACCACCGGAACCGGGTGCAGGGTAATGTTTCTGAAGGTTCAGGTTAGTATTAGTAGTTAATGTATCTTTATGATGTTTATGGCGCTTATGTTTACGATGATAAATGACCGTTGTCGTTGCGTGTTCATTTCTTTTAGGAGTGGGAGCCGGCACATTTCTCTTTGGTCTGCCATGTGAAAACGATAGCTCCGCCAAACCCGTCAGTACGACGAATGATATAAGAATGAAAATGCCTCTATGGATCCGATGTGTCATTGAAATATTTTGCTCTAGGTCACGGTTAGATAGAGAACCCGATTTCAGGGGGAAATAATTCGAAGAATGGCTCTATTTCATAAGAATATCGTCGCGAGGAGGGCTTTATCCCGACGAGGTGATCTAAAATCTCGAAATGTGCAGTTATTTTATAGTCTTTTATTATTGGTACTACACGTTTCCGTCGTCTTTGCCCAGGATTCCCAAATAGAAAAACTCCCTGAGAGCATCAGCGATCCTCTGCAGAGCGAAGGATTGCCGGTTATCAGCATTGACGGCAAAAGTCTTTTTTTTACCCGCGCACGAGAGGGGTATGATGGCTCAAGCGTGCTCGATGTCTGGCGGGCATTTGTGAATGAAGATGGTACATTTACCAAACCGGAAGTATTAGGCGGGAATGTGGGGTCGCGTTACAGTATCGCCGTTACAAGTATTTCGCCCGATAATAATTCTCTCTATCTTATCGGCAAACTTCATGCCGATACTCCTCCCGAAGATCGCGTTATGGTTTCGCATCGGACGAAAAATGGCTGGAGTGTCCCTTCACCTATTCGTATTAATGGTTTAGGTGTAAAAGGAATTGAAACCGATTATGCTTTCGGCCCTGATCAGCGTACACTGATCATGTCGGTTACAAGAGATTCGACTATGGGCGGAAGAGACCTCTATGTTAGCTTTCTTAATGAGGAATCAAATTCATGGACAGTACCTCTTTGGCTCGGCACGGATATTAATTCCATCTATAATGAAATAACCCCGTATCTCGCTGCCGATACTAAAACATTATATTTTTCTTCTGACAGACTGGGAGGAATCGGGGACCTGGATGTATACCGCTCTATTCGTTTGGATAGCAGTTGGCAGCATTGGTCAACGCCGGAGAATATCGGGCACTCTATTAATCGCCGGGGACGTACTTCCTATTATACCGAAGATGCACAGGGAAAATATGCATATTTCGTCTGGCGGAATGATACCCATTCACAGTCCGATATTTTCCGGGCGCCAGCTCCGAAGCATGAGAATAGTGTAACACTCATCTCCGGCAAAGTTATCGATGAAACCGGCGCACCGGTCGAAGCGGAAATTCGCTACGACCGCCTATCCGATGGCAAACGTTTGGGATTTGCCCATAGTGACCCGTCGAATGGCGCATATAAGATCACACTTCCATCCGGAGACGCATATAGTCTTTATGCCCAAAAGCAGGGATACCTTCCTGCTAGCGAATCGTTCGATGCAAGCAAGGTGGTTGCTTTTAAAAACATCGAGAAAAATTTAATTCTTGTAAAGATCAAAGAAAATGCAGCTATCCCTTTGAATAATATTTTCTTCGAAACAGATAAGACCGAACTTCTGCCCTCTTCTTTTGCCGAACTGGATAGATTAAAAGATATTCTACAGAAAGATACTTCACTTCATATAGCTATCGAAGGTCATACCGATAACACCGGAAGCGAGGCGCATAACAAAGCTCTTTCGCTCGGCAGAGCAAATGCCGTCGTCGCATATCTCACGGCAAAAGGAATAACAGCTTCGCGCCTCGAAGCGCATGGTTATGCTGCAGAAAAACCCATTGCTTTGAACGATACTGAAGAGGGTAAAGCAAAGAATAGACGGGTGGAATTCAGGATTGTAGGGGCGGGGAAAAATTAGAATCCGTAAAAATAAATTTAAGTTTTTAGCGAAGGTGTTCAAAAACATAGTAAGCTTTCGAGGCTGAGCGAATCAAGTGTCTTATTATCAAGCTCATACCTAAAACACTGTCCTTCAATTAAAATAAAATTATCCACGAACATTTGGGATTTAAAAACCATCAATATCCTATTTTCTTTCCCTGTCTCATCTATAGAAAACTTTGTGTTGGGAAACAACTGGATAAGCTTCTCGAATTCTTTCCGATCAGTTGCAAGCCAAGACGTTGTCTGTGAAAAACAGAGAGTTGTGTTATTAGATAAAACTAATAAAATTGCTAACTGAAAATAAAGTCTATGTAGAAATCGCATATCTCACAGTATCCAATAAATAACTAACAATCTTTTTTGGGATCAAATCCCTGGCAAAATGGGAGTTGAATGCCGTTGGATTGATCATTTCACAGTGGTGAACGTGTTAATTCATTGTAAAATAGGTAAAGCGAAGGCAACAGAAGACTACCTCACAATATTCAAAGTCCTATCAGCAAATCCTCCAGCCGCATCTACGCGAAGAATGTAATTCCCTGATGAGAGATGTAAAAGCGGAAGAGTAATAGTATGCAAACCCGATTCATAGATTTCAGGGCTCGTGCTCAGTATCTTTTCTCCAAGCATATTAATAAGAGATATACTGACGCTCGATTGAAGATTCATCCTGAAAGAAACATCGATCTTTTCATTTGCCGGATTCGGAGTGATTGAAGTAATATTTAAGCCGGAAGTAACACTTTGCATGCGTTCGACCTTCGATGCCGGAGCGATGGGTGAGAACGCGGACATGATGTTCAGGTTGCCGTCATTGGTTCTGCCGTCCGTCCAGATCGGAATACCGGTATAATCGCTGGCAAGCACTTGCAGGTATTCTCCGATACCGAAACTTGGGATCAGATCCTCGACGGTAGTGAAATCGGTGGACTGTGCCGAAACTTTCGTCTCGCCGATAAAAGTTTTGCCGCCATCGAACGAATACGAGACGTAATAATCAACGGAAGTATTGGCATCGGCGGCCCTGCCGTCGTACCAGCCGGCAACTATAACTCCGCGCGAATTTACAAAGACGCTCGGACGGAACTGGTGGCGCCCCAATCCGGGCTGATCATGATTGACAACAAGCGGAGTACTCCATGAAGTACCATTATCGTTCGAATAGGAGAAATAAATATCATCGCCTGAGGGTCCGGCCTTGGTGGTGCCAAGCGCTTCCCAAATACAATAGACGTCATTGGCATTCGGCGCACCCGAACGTCCGCATGCAACCTGCACCGATGGAAATTGACGGCCGGTATCAATGCCCGGAATGTAGGTTTGATAACTGGTCGCCGATTGATGGGCGACCTCAGCCCGTGATACGATATTTGGTACGGAAAACGTCAGACCTCCATCAACGGAAACCGAATGATAGACATAAAAGACTTTTTCATCAGGCGATCCGAAAAAAGTCATGTGGACGTTCCCGCTGTTATCGACATCGAGCGTTGCGATCTGTTTAAATAAAATATCGTTTGTCGGAACCGTTGTCGTCGTAGTCGTAAAATTCGTTGTACCCGGAATGATCCTGGAAACACTCAGCGACTCTGTAGTATCCGTGCTATTTATTGAAAGATAGGATGCATAGATCGTACCCCGGTTAGAAGAATGAGAGCGGTCTATTGTCATCCATTCCTTGTCCACGACAATACCTCCTCCGAAAAGTGAAGTTAATGTGTCGGTAACAAGGAAAGAGTTTTCTGAAGCAGTGAAAGACATGCCGCCATCCGTCGAACGGGCGAGCCAGATGGTCTCATAAATAGTGCTGAGCGAAAAACCGTTAATCCCCATATCGATAGACGTGAAGTAGAGGTTCTTACCGCCAATATCGAAAACGAACATCGGATCGCCTCCGCCTATTCTCGTTAAACCGGGTATAGGAGAATCGCCGGAAAAAGAACTTTGCCCCCACGTGTTACCGAAATCTGTCGTATAGTAGATGGGAAACGTAAGCAAACTAGTTAAGGAGGTCGGGTCTTGCCGCATATCGCCGACAACAATATTTGTACTATCTGCCGGATTAATAGCCGCATGAATTTCCGATTCGGGATGTGTTCCGTCGCTTATCGGATCTTCTAAAAAAGATTGAATGCTGTTCCGGTCTTTTTTTAAATGAGCCGGAGTACTTCCTCGTTGAAGGGATGCCGGCGGTATCTTTATTTTTTCGCGAAGAGCCTCGAGAAAATGCCTGTGGATGATCTGATATTTTTCTTCAGGAGTAATTTTTGCAAAAACGGAAACTCCGAAGAGTAGGATGAATACCAGGCAGATTGTTTTCATGAGTTTTATTTAGCATGAATGATGCGTGGTAGAGAACAAAAAACCACATATTCAATTCCAAATAAAACGAGTGGATAGTTCGGGAATGCGCAAACTCTCCACCAGGATTTAAGATTGCCAGACCGGCTTTAGCCGGTCTGGCATAACACTTTTGTTATTACTCCACTTTCAGCAATTCCACATCGAAGATCAGCGTTGCATTCGGCGGAATATCGGCACCCTGTCCGTTCTGACCGTAGCCGAGTTCGCTTGGGACGATTAACCGGCGTTTGCCGCCAACCTTCATGGACATCATGCCTTCATCCCATCCCGGAATAACTCTGCCGACTCCGATCGGAGTAACAAAAGGCTGCATGTGCCCTTTTGTCGGATCGACATTCGAATCGAATACTTTGCCATCGGTCAGCATTCCGGTATAATTCACGGTGATACTCTGACCTTTTTTCGGCATAGCGCCTTTGCCTACTTTTTTATCGATGTACATTAATCCCGAAGCAGTGACCGTTGTATCGCCATGCTTACCAGGAGTTGGTTTCGGCTTGGCAATATCCATTGTTTGGGTCGGAAGAGCTGCTTGCGGGGCACCCGGAGTTGCGATCGGGGGCAGGGTATCGGGTCCGCCCGATTTGGAACCGGATTTACCGCAGCCGCCAAGTATGAAAAGAAAAAGAAATGCTGAAGAAATAGTTAGTATTTTCATGAGTGTTAAAAAATAAGTTCGTATTACGGTTTGTTTTTCCGACGATTATATACCACTTGCCTTCTTCTTCCGTTCCCGTTCGGCCTCCTCCCATAATCCCATATAACTGTTAAAGCGCCATTCGGGAATTAACCCCTCGTCTACTGCTGCCATTACGGCACATCCTGGTTCATGGATATGCATGCAATTAGTCATTTGGCAGTCCTGCTGCAACTTCAAAAAATCCGGGAAAGAGAATTTAATAAGGTCAGGATCCAGATCAAAATGAAAAAATTCTCTAATGCCGGGAGTATCGGCAATAAAACTATTTCCCTGTTCATCCAAAGGAATGAGCACGGCGTTAGTCGTTGTATGCATTCCGCGCTGCTCTTTGCGCGTAAGCTCCTGAGTCCGTAAAACCTCTTTGCCGATTAATTTATTGACGAGTGAAGATTTACCGACTCCGGATTTCCCGGCGAAGACCGCCGTTTTATGTTCGAATGCTTGTTTTAGCTCGGCAATCCCATCGCCAGTTTTAACCGACGTTCGGATAACAGCATATCCGATCTTGTTATAATATACAAGCGCTTCTTCAATAAAATTGACACGCTCATTATCTTCCAGTTCATCTGTTTTATTCAGGACGATCAGAATATCCAATCCGCCTTCGTGCCCGGCAATAATATATTTATCGAGAATGCCATTTTGGAACGGCGGATCCCCTCCGCTCATGACGATTGCAAGAATATCGATATTCGCAGCAATAACCTGTTCGAACATGTCCCTGCGTTTATGAGCTTTGCGGGAGAGTTTTGTTTTTCGGGGAAGAACCTCGCGGATAATGGAGATCTCTTGCTCCGAGTGTTCCAAAAGGACCTGGTCGCCGATAGCAACAAGCGTAGCATTTTCATTTCCCGATTTTGTATTCTTTACCGACCTGGCGATATATTCGTTACCTATTTCATCGTGTACAATAAAATTCGCTCCTTCGGAATTCATTACACGAGCTGTTATCAGATCTTCTATGCCTGAATTTGCCGGTATTTCTTTTCTGCGGTCCCGCTCGCGATGCCGGACCTCTTTATTGCGCGTGCGGTTTTCATGCGAGCGGCGTATCTGCTCGGTCCGCCGCAGCGGATTCTCATCCTCGTGTGGTTGTATAGCCAATGATCGCTTGAATGTTTTGCTGATAACATTCGCTCCAATATAGAATGTTACAGTAAGTCATCCAAAGATAATAGGCCGGGAATTAGTTGCCCCATGGATTGCCGAGCGATGCATTCGAAATGAAACTTCCATCCTGAAGCTGCATGAGGAATTCGACTATATCCGCCACGTCCTGATCGCTCAGATTAAGTGGCTTTACCCTTGCGTCCTGATTCTTCGAATGATTTCCGCCTGCATTATAATTGTTCACCACCGCCGTGAGCGCAGTTCGTGCATCGGGTGCCCCGGTACCGATATGGCCGTCATGCATATACGGTCGAGTCAGGCTGACATTTCGTAGTATGGGAGTTTTAAATTTAAACCTATCCGAATCCTGGTTCGTAATTGCAGCTCTGCCGATGTCCTTGCTTGGTATCAGGACGCTCCCATTATTGTGATATGACTGATCGGTAAAGTTATATCCCGAATGGCAGGCAATGCAATTCGCTTTGGTTTGATCAATGAAAAGCTTGAATCCTCGCGCACCAGAGGTGCTCAATGCGGTTGCATCACCGCTATTGTAACGATCGAATGGCGCCGAATTACTGATGATGGTTCGCTCGAATGCCGCCAGCGATTTTGTGATGATATCCATCGTGTATGCAATCGTTGTCATTGTTGTCATGGTTTGCCCGCCATCGGTCGTAGCGGGAATCGTTACCGGTCCCCATGCTTTCTTCAGCAATATGTAATAATTATTATTCTGAAGATCTTTCCGAGGAGAATTCGGCTCGGCGATCGCCGACCTTATTCCGGGAAATCCGTCAAGCCTTCCAAAGAGCAAAAGCGTGTCGTTACTTCCTGGTTTGGAATTATATGTATTGCCAAGAGTATCCACGGATGCATCTTTGCCCGTGCTGAAATTATTTCCCATTTCCAGGAAATTGAATATCGGCCCAAGCGCATGTTTTTCCAATGAAGAAAATTTGCCGTCCCAGGCAAACGCGGTATTATATGCGACATTCGTAAGCCCCGGCGCATTTCGTACGCCACTCAGGTTTTGAAAGCCTTTGCTGAAAGGCAAAACATCGGCAAATCCATTTTGTAACTGATGGCACGTTGCACAGGATGTCGATCCGTCTGCGCTCATCTGTTTATCATAAAAAAAATGTCTTCCGAGTTCGATCTCTGCTGCCAGATCGAGCGGTTTATTATCGGGTGGATATGCAATAGCCGGAGGGGTTTTCGGAATAGGCGAAACGACAGGTATTCCACCGGCATCCGGTACCGGACCCGCGATCTCTTGCTTCGTACATCCGCCGAGTGAGTAAGATGTTACCAAAACAAAAAAAACGCCAAAACTGCGCATTAAGAAAATGCGGATGAAACCCATGGCTATGTGTCCTCAGTGAGGGTGAAAAGGATGTGGCGATCCTAAGAACTTTTATGAGAGAAAAATATTTTCGTGGCGTAATAAAAGTTCGACAATAACTAACATCTTTGTTCCATAAAAATTTCATAAAAATATATAAAAAAGGCGGGAAAATACCCGCCTTTTTTATTATCACTAAGTCTGACGTTTTTTAATTATTCCATGGGTTCGCGAAATTGGGATTCACCGTGAATTTATCATCGGTCAACGTCTGCAGAAATGCAATAATATCGCTCATATCCGCATCACTTAGATTCAACGGATGTATTTTGGAATCTTTGTTCACTACAGTCGGGACTGTTCCGCCTAGATTATAATTATTCAGAACGTCTTTCAAAGTTTTGAAACGTCCATCGTGCATATAAGGAGCGGTCAGCGCCACATTCCGTAAGGACGGTGTCTTGAACGCAAAGATGTCAGAGGCTTTTTTCGTAATATTCATTCTGCCGGAATCTCTATCTGAGCCTATCCCGATCCCATTATTATGGAACTGCTGGTCGGTAAAGTTATATCCTGAATGACAACCGACGCAATTCGCGCCATTTGCATCGGTAAAAAGCTGGAAGCCATGCAATGCCTGAGGATTATATTTATATGCCGATTGATCGCCGGTATTGAAGCGGTCGAAAGTGCTGTTTGTACTGATGAACGTACGTTCGAAACTAGCAATGGATTTTGCTATCCGATCCATAGAAATTTGCGTATCTCCCCATGCTGCAATAAATAATTGGGGGTAATTCTTCCCGGTATTATCGTTTCCTCTGCCATTAAGCCGTTTGAAGAGAAAAAGGGTATCGTTTGGGCCGGGACCGGAATTATATCCGCTTGGCACAGTATCCTGGACGCTTGTGGTAAAATTGTTACCCATTTCCAGTTGGTTAAAGATCGGTCCGGGCGCATGCTGTTCGAGTGTCGGGAATCTGCCATCCCAGGTAAATATTGTGTTATACGCCACATTCGTGAGCGTCGGTGCATTACGTGTTCCCATACGCTGACTGAAGCCCATGCTCGTTGCTAATCCGCGCAGATCGGCAAAGCCGATGCTCGGATCGTGGCACGATGAGCATGAAGTCGACCCGTCAACACTGATTTGTTTATCAAAAAATAAATGCTTGCCGAGTTCCACTCTGGCAGCAAATTTGGGATCGCTCATTGAGTTATCTGCAGGGGTTATGATCGTCCCCGGCGATTTAGGGATTTGAGGATTCCCCGGGTTCGAAGCAACTCCGGGATCGATCATAGCATCCTGCTTTGCGCAGCTTGCAAGAGCAAGCATCATGATACCTACACTCAACGAGTACAATAAAGAAACGTGAGGATTTTTCATAATTACTCTCCTTCAGAGATTATAGAATTAGTTCGACCACGGACTTACATATGCCGAATTCGTCGTAAATTTCGGATCGGACAATGTTTTCAGAAATTCGATAATATCGGCCACATCCTGATCATTGAGATTCAGAGAAGGCTTAATTTTCGGGTCCCTGTTCGGCGCACCGGAATTACCTCCGGTCTTGTAAAATGCCATTACGTCCTCGAGTGTCTGTAAACGTCCGTCGTGCATATAAGGTGCTGAGAGTGCCACATTTCTGAGCGATGGCGTTCTGAATTTGAACGCATCGTTAGGATCCTTCGATATGCCTACTCTTCCGGAATCGATTTTCCCATTTATTGTGGTCCTTGGAGCAAGACCATTATTATGGAATTGCTGGTCGGTAAAGTTATAACCGGAATGGCAGCCTATGCAATTTGTCCTTTGCACATCAGTAAATAGCTGGAAGCCATGTAATGCTTCCGGATTATATTTATAGGCCGAAGGATCGCCCGTATTAAATCTGTCGAATGTGCTTTGTGTGCTGATAAACGTCCGCTCGAAACAGGCGATGGATTTTTGAATAATATCCAGGGAAAATGTACTTGATCCCCAGGCTGCCTGCAGGAGAGCATAGTAATTTTTACCATTAATATCGGTCTTAGTGGAATTAGGGTCTGCAACCTGTGTTCGTGCCTGCCTTCCGTCGATTCGTCCGAAGAGGAAGAGTGTATCGTTTGCTCCGGGATCGGAATGGTAGTACCCGGTCGAGATCGGATCAGCGCCGGTCGCACTAAAATTATTTGCCATTTCAATATTATTGAAGATCGGCGCCAGGGCGTGATCTTCCAACGTCTGGAATTTTCCGTCCCAGGTATAGAATGTATTATAGGCAACGTTTGCAAGAGCCGGTGCATTGCGAGTGCCCTGCCGTCCTTCGAAGCCTATGCTTGTCGCCATTCCGCGCGGATCGGAGAAACCCATACCCGGATTATGGCATGATGCGCAAGAGGTCGAACCGTCAACGCTTAATGCTTTGTCAAAAAATAAATGTCTGCCCAGTTCGATTCGCGCCGGGGTCTTCGGATCGTTCATCGGATTATTGGCAGGCACGATGAACATCCCTGCCGATTTCGGGATCGGCGAATTGATTGGAGTAGTGCCGGGATCAGGGGTTGGAACAACCGGTGTGGTTTCAACCGCATTCTGCTTTGTACAACTTGCAAAAAGCGCCGCTACAAAAAAAACGAAACCAACTCTGCAGAAACTCTGCAGCGAAGCCAGATGATGATTTTTCATATTTATTCTCCCAAGTAAGATGCTTAATGAAAACTTAATTACCCCATGGACTCATAGACCTCTGGTCATATCCGAAGCCGCTATCTTTCAGTTCATTCAAAAATTCAACGATATCTGAGACATCCTGATCGCTCAAATTAAGCGGTTTTATTCTGGTGTCCTGATTTGCAGAATGCACACCGCCTTTATTATAATTGCTCACGACAGCATTGAGCGCCTGAGTCGCACTGCTCGCGTCAACGGATCCGTTATGAAAATATGGTTTTGTCAGGCTGACATTACGAAGCGTAGGGGTTTTGAACTTATACTTATCACTATCCTGCTTAGTAATACTTGCCCTGCCGATATCAGTGGTTGATGGTGCAGCTCCGCCATTATTATGAAATTGCTGGTCGGTAAAGTTATAGCCGGAATGACAGGATACGCAATTCGCTCCACTCTGATCGATAAAAAGCTGGAAGCCATGGAGGGCGTAGGAGTTCATTGCTGTCTGATCGCCGGCATTATAGCGGTCAAATGGAGTGGATGTGCTGACAAACGTCCGCTCGTAGGCGGCAATGGACTTTGCAATGTGATCGAGCGAAAATGTTGGATCGCCCCATGCAGCCATAAGAAGTCCATAATAGTTGGATCCATTTACATCCGTACGTTTAGAATACGGATCGGCTTGATGAACGACTCTGGAGTTCTGGTTGCCATCAAGACGCGCGAAGAGGAACAAGGTATCGTTATTTCCGGGTTTGGAATTATACCCGTTACTGACAGTATCTGCACCACTTGAATCTTGCCCGTTCGTAAAATTATTCCCCATTTCCAATGAATTGAACATCGGTCCGGGAGCATGTTTTTCGAGTGACGGGAATTTCCCGTCCCAGGTAAAGGCACTGTTAAATGCGACATTCGTAAGAGTCGGAGCATTGCGCGTACCATGCTGGCCTTGCATTCCGGTACTGACCGGAAAGACATCGGAAAATCCGTTATGCGGCTGATGACAGGAAGCGCAGGACGTCGAACCGTCAACGCTCATTTGTTTATCGAAAAATAAATGCCTGCCGAGCTCGATCTCCGCATTTATATCGAGCGGTTTATTATCTGCCGGATATGCAATGGCCGGTGGAGTCTTCGGAATCGGGGAGACGATCGGCGGATTTCCGCCGCCTGGATTTGGGGTTACTGGCGGAGTTACTGTATCTTGCTTGCTACAGCCGGATAAAAGTGAAACGCTCATTACTAAACACACAATACCTAAAAAACGTGAAGCCGGGACGATGGTAATGCTCATGACTATGTTTTCCTTCAGAGAGAGGTTAAAAAAGAATAGATGCTTAAAAACTTCCCAAAACAACAGAAAACCAAAAAATAGAGAAGTTTCTTCTATTGGAATAACACCTGAGTTCCCCAAAAGTTACACCTAAAAAGAAAAAATAATAGGGAAAATTTCATCCCCAGATTTTCATTCTTCATCCCTCGTCATTCATCCTTGCCCTGCCGAAACTATCCACAAAAATGAAAGTATAATAGGATGCCGGATGAAAATGTTATATATTTGTGAGGAAGGGAAGAAACAATGATGGAAATGTTCATGGTAGAAATCGAGTTTCCTTACTATAAGAACGAAGAGTTCATGGAGCTTATTCCACGTCAGCGCGAGCAGATCGGAAGATTATTGCAAACAGGAGTCCTCGCAAGTTTCAGCCTGAATAGCGACCGCTCTAAAGCATGGATCGTTATGGCTGCACAGAATGAAGCGGCAGCAATGAGCGTCCTCGAACAATTCCCGCTTTATAAATTTATAACCTTTGATCTGCAGCCACTTATTGCCTTCGACCGCGCCGCATTCAGCCTGCCGCCTCTGGTGATGAATTAAGAAATGTAAAATAAAAAAACCGAATGAGCACATTCGGTTTTTTTTGTAGCGGGGGCAGGATTTGAACCTACGACCTTCGGGTTATGAGCCCGACGAGCTACCACTGCTCCACCCCGCGGTAAAAATGGGACGGAATAACTCGGCTTTGCCTTACAAGGTTCCGTTTTTATTGTACTTCCACAGTAATTGACTCTGACACACCCGAATCCCCACCATTCTCACTCAATACCCGGATCGCATAATGATATGTTCCCTTGCCGATCAGCATTCCATCATTGAAGGTCAATTGAGCGCTAGGTACAGATTTATATTGCATTAGTTGCCCCGAGCTGTAACCTCGATAAACGACGAACCAGTACTTTTCTTTTTTTGTCAGCGTGTAACTCCACGACACATTCATCGAATTCGATTTTTGATCGTAGGTTGCCTGAAGATTAGTCACTTTATTACGAACTCCATCATCATATGCTCTTCCCTGCACATCTCCTGCGGGCTTGCAGTGTAAGCCTGTTGAATCTACGACATCGAGCCGGTAATAATATATTTTTCCCTGCTCGACGTCATTATCGGTATAGGTAACAGCTTTTCTGCTTAGGTGAGCATGGTCATGCCAGATCTTTTCATCCTCACTTCGTCTGAGAAGTACTTGCTCTTTCACGTCATGGCTTGTGCTTGCATTCCAATAGAGCTGAACGCCGGTTGTTGTATTATGCACTCCGGTAAAAACCGATGCTTCCGGCGGGACCTTGTCGGGTCTGCGAATGGCAAGTGGAACTGTAGGCGCAGAATGTCCGAATCGTTTTGATACCGACGCTATTTCGTAATAAACGTATTCTGTCAGCGTATTCAGCGAAACCGTATCAATAAAAGTTGTATCTTCGATCACATGATTTACGCGTTGCGTGAATTCATGCCCGAGATCATTTGCCCATAGGACGCGATAACCTTTTAGTTTTCTTTCGGTGCTGAGTTTCCAGTGCAGAGTTACGATACCGTTAGTATCGATCGTTCCAGTTAACCCCGTCGGTACCATCGGCGGAAGAGTATCCACAACCGAAGCCATGATCGATAATGATGGAGCGATATTCGTTGCCGTATCTTTCGCATAGACAAGATAGAACGGATAATCTTCACTGGCAGAATCATCGACGAATTCTCTTGCGCTTGTCGGAAGAAGCGGGCTGATCTCTACGAATCCTTGCAATGAATTATCACTTCGCGCGACGACAAATCCATTCAAGTCAGGCGAAGTTTCTTTCATCTCCCATTTTATTTTTACTTTGTTTGCCCCAAGCTGCTGTGTAGGCAATATATATGGCGCAGGCGGCGGAGTGAAATCCTGTCCGTACGCTTCGACTTCGGAATATTCTGAGTGATCTCCGAATGCATTCACTCCATAGACGCGATAACGATATGGTTTGTAATCAACGACAAGCGTATCTGTAAATCGGGGCTTGTTCTGAGCCTTTGCGCCATCGGGAGTGACATTAACGATCGGAAAATGATTGATCAAATGATACGAATTTCCGTTATCTTCGGAGCGCTCGATGTAAAATCCGGAAAATTTCGGAACATTCGTATTCTCCCATTCAAGCTGAATATTTTTATCGCCGCTTTTTGCGACGAGACCTTCAGGCGAAGCAGGTTTTACGAATGGTGCAACATCGACGATGCAATACCCCGTATCGATGCGATAGGTAGTATCCCGCGTTGCAGGATAGACGCGATAGGCATACGTTTCACCCGGGTGAACATCTTTATCCACCCATCGCAAGCCCAGGACTTCGGCTGCTTTGGGATCATTGTCGGCGGCAAGCATCGCAAAGCCATAACGGTTTTCAAGCTCCATCGCAGCGTCTATAAGTTCGTTCGCTGTACCTTTTTCTATTGCAGGAGGCGTGAAATTTTTTCCGTACATTACCTGTCCTGCAATGCCGACCAGATCTTCGCGTTCTTTGAATTTATTTTTTAATTCATCGAGCGTCCAGGGTTTGATGGCAGTAGCATTCAATCTCTTTTTTCTCGTCGTATCGAGTTTGCCGCTTGTATCGATCCTTATCCTGTCGATGACATATCCTAATTTATTTGCGATTCGCCACGCGCCCGCCTTTGATGGCGCCCAGCGAAGAACGACCGAATCGTTATCTGCACGCGCAATGAGACCGATCCGTGCGTAGCGTGGAGTAATTGCTTCGAGGGAATCTCGATCGGCGTTATTTCCTGTGGCTCTGAAATTAATGGGGCGGACTCTTTGTCCGTCATTCTCTTGAGCTGGCGGACTAAGAGTCCGCCCCACTGGAAACCGCCCCAGTGGATTCATAATCCATCCTTCAATAAAAATCATCACGATGATAATCAAATTCTTCATTAATGATGTATCATTTTATTCATAATGTGAATGACGTGTCCTTTATCAAATGTACGCTCGACCGATGTGGCTCGAACATCCGGGTCTTGGCAGAACCAATAGGTCAGGTCTATTTCGTATGTGTCATTATACAAAAATTCATACGAATGCGACAGCACTTTACTCAGCATCTGCTGTTGTGCGCCGGACATATTGCTTCCGGGAATCCATTGCAATTGAACTGCCTGGAAGCGAAGTGAATTCCAGTCGGCAGGGACAAGCTGGCTTTGATCGTAGCTGACCGTAATGCCAGGTGCAATAAGCTCAGAACTTTGCATCATAGAGCCGAATTTGCCGCCGCTAACGCCTCCGCCGCTGGTAGATCCCATAAATATACTTGAAGAATGGCTTCCTCCGGAGCCAAAGCCTCCGAGATTTATATGTGAAGATATTGCCGAAGTAAATCTCGATGGCGGTAGCGGCGGAAGCATTTCTCCATCCTTCATTACCGGCTCCGGGGTGCCGATATAGGATGCAAGTGTATTATTATAATTCGTGACAAGGTAATTCCAGGGGCTGATGCTATATGTTCCAAGAGTCATTCCAAATGCCGTAACATTGAAACTGCCAAAATTACGAACGATGTCATAAATATATGGATTTGCAAAATGGGTGTGCCAGAAATGATTGAACTGCCGCGCGCTCGGTTCGATAAGAGCACGAAGATGCATAGTATGCCCATCCTGATCGTAATCGTATCCGTTCATATCATAAACATCGAGCAATTCATCGGTATTCATCCGTACCCAGACGCGTTGGCTGATCTGACTGTGACTTCCGGTATCGACCCCCGTTACTGCCGAAGACGCCAACTTATCGGCAAGAGTATTATACTTGCTTGTCTGGAAATAATAGTAGTACAGCAGATGCTCGTTATAGGCAACGTTCGGTCCGGGCAATGTATGCTGGGTTACACTGAGCGTATTACTAAGCCTGTTGTAGAGCGAAAGTGCAACAACTTGCGATGTTATACCGCCGCCCACTCCCGTATGTTTGAAGCCGCCAATTGATGAAGAAGATGAAATTTTCGGGGAAACGCGCCTTACGATCTGAATGCAGTATGCCGTAGTATTTTTCAACGCCGGAATTGGAAATGAAACGGATCTGGAGCCGTCATTATAAGTTACGTCCGTTTCCGTTGTTTGCGTCTGATCTTTTGTCTCGATAAAGATCGCCTTCCATTCTGTTTTCTTCAGCGGACTCGGATCGGGCTGGAACGGTCTATGCACACCGTGCTTGAGCATCACATAGCCTGTATGACATTCACCTTGTAAGAAGAATCGTTGCCGGTCAAGCGGATATGTGTATTGAATGTTTTTCGCTTCGAGTCTATCAGGCTCTTGTCCGCTTGTCCAGGATGCATTCTGCCGCTGCTCGACGATCGTGCCATCGTTCAACCTGGCTGTCTGCCATGAGTAACTTATATATTCTTCTCCGCCGACAGCGATGGTGAATGTATGATGCGTTGTGCTTTGTAAGAGATCATCGGGAATGTATTGAACGACATGCGGATCGTCGCCGGTAGCCCAATGTCCGGCAACATTTGCATTGTTGCCGCTGAGATGCAATGAGCATTCGTTGATCTTGATGCGGAATGTGCGCGTATGTTCATTGCCGTTACCATCAGTCTGCGTAATGTCAAACGGTACATTCACGCCAAATTGCAATGAAGCTGCCGGCTGCGTGTAGACATCGACATTGTTCGAGCCATCGGTCGGATCAACTTGCTGTATGAGATTCATCTGCCCGAGCGGATTATCGAGCACTGGTACGCACGGGCTGCCGAGTTTGAATTCAAAATGGCAATCACCGGTTACGGCGCCATCCAATACGCTGTAATGCCCCCCGACTGCCCCTTTCAGCCATTCAGGATGCGGTGCACCGCCCTGCAATGCGGCGGCAGCGGCAACTCCAAGAATCTCAACATCACCGGACCAGAAGAATATATCGACATGCAATCCTATCGAGGCATTGACATACGCATACAG
>Ga0206990_1096_pt1 | contig 17768 bp, 14 predicted proteins | sample Alteio_BWMinCont_8_FD_153283 | JGI IMG/M metagenome (GOLD analysis project Ga0206990, IMG submission 153283) | Enriched cells from forest soil in Barre Woods Harvard Forest LTER site, Petersham, Massachusetts, United States -... | ecosystem: Environmental > Terrestrial > Soil > Temperate forest >... | reverse complement strand
AATTACGAGATTCCGAAGAAATCTCCTACCCCTCACAAGAAATCCCCCCAATGTCCCCCCATCTATTCAAGAAAATAATGCACAGCGACGTTCAATTTATTCCGTTCGAGAATGTTTAATCTATCTCTATATATAGTAATGAATAGTACATCTTCCGAGTCATATTCTACTTCTTCCGAAGAAGTCGAAGAAACCAATGAATTTATGAATAAAGATTTCGTTTCATTGTGTCAAAATCATACGTATATTCCATCCATTCTTCCGGCCGTGAAGCGAATAATCGTCTTAGCGGACATCCATGGCGATTATAAATTAGCGATAAAATTATTAGAGATCGGCCGAGTTATTAAGCACGAAAATAACAAAATTGTTTGGACCGGCGGAGATACATACGTTGTTCAAGTGGGAGACCAAGTAGATCGATGTCGCCCCAAATCACTCAATAACTTAAGTTGTGACAACCCCGACGCGACAAAAAATGACGAAGCATCCGATATAAAAATCTTGCGCCTCTTCAATGATTTACACGAACAAGCTTCGCTCCAGGGAGGCAAAGTAATATCCCTCCTCGGAAATCACGAACTCATGAACGCCAACGGAACTATGGATTATGTTTCCTACAAGGGCCTCGAAGAATTCTCGAACTACGTTGACCCCAAAAATCCACATAAAAAATTCCTCTCAGGCAAAGACGCTCGCAAATACGCTTTCGCCCCAGGAAATGAATACGGTATACTACTAGGTTGCACAAGATTATCATGCGTAATTATCGGCAGTAATCTGTTTGTACACGCCGGACTAATAGACAAAATATTAGATGAATTGCATATCAAAAAACCGAAAGACTTGGAACACATTAATATTTTAGTTCGTAAATGGTTAGTCGGATTGATTAATAAAGAATATGTAGCTCACATTGTCAACAGCGATGAGAATTCTATGTTTTGGACGAGAATATTAGGTAGTATCCCACCGAATATTTCAAATGAGGATCCAATATGTTCAAAATATCTGGATCGCGTACTAAAAATGTTCAACCTAGGAAGCATAATTATTGGTCACACCCCTCAATCCTTTCAATTCCAAAAAGGAATCAATGCAACCTGCGGAAATATAATTCACCGCGTCGATAACGGTTCCTCATCAGCCTTCGACGGATACGATGACATATTAAAAATTTCTGGATCCATCAATATTAATAGGGCTCCCCAAGTCTTAGAAATATTAGATGATAAAAAATATAATATCTTAACTTATTGATTCTTCAAAGCTGCTTTCGCCGCCGCCTTGATAGCTGCTTTCTTTTCTTTGGTCGCCAATCGCTTTTTCTCTAGATTATCACGGACTTTTTCATAAATTGTTTTTATATTCCCTGATTTCTTTTCTGAATTATACAATGCCTTAGCTTTATTGTTTAATTCATCTTGCGAGGCCCCTGGATTTTCTCTCTTGACGATTTCTCTAAAATATGCCGCGAATGAGTTGGTCAACGGCCCACCTTTGAGATTCATATCTTTTTGAATGTATGACACATACTCACGATATTTTGCTAACGGATCCGGAGAACCGGGATCTCTTTTGTTTGAACGCTGAAGTGACCGCGATCGTTTCCGACCGGTACGTTTGCTTCCTCGTTTGCTTCCTCGCTTGCTTCCCCGCCGTTTGCTTCCCCGTTTGCTTCCCTTTTTACTAGTGCCTCGCTTGCTCTTCCGCCTCGCACCTCCTTCCGCTTCCTCCGCCCAATCCTTTTTCTTCACCGATCGCTTAGCCGGACGTTTCATTTCTTTCTTTTCTTCCTCTGATTCAGAAGTCTTCTCATCTTTCTCCCACTTCTTATCATGCTTCCCCCCGCCAACCATAACTCCCTTATCCCTCTGCTCCATCGAATCCAACAAATCCGCCACAACCCTAGCCGGCTGCCGATCATTCTCACTCACCCTGTTCGCATTCTCCAACAATTGATTAATCTCCTGCTTCAACTGTTCCGGATTCCCCCCTCCCCCATTCATTCCACTCTTCGAACTCAATTTCATCGAACAACTCTTCCCACAATTAGAACATTTATAACTAATAACTCCCCCACCGACACTACCCGTTACCAAATTATGATTCTTCCCAGCTGAACAACTTCCCATATCTCCCTCCCCTCCTGCAAAATTAATAGCAGCGGAAGACGTGGCTGAATATAACCCAGTATCCAGTTTTTGACTATGATTGATAGATTTAGGCGCAAAAATCGACATTAATATATATAGCTATATAAAATTATAAAAATTGAAAATAAAGTTCTCTATATTTTTAAAATAATCATACCCAAATATTAAAGATGGGAGTACCGGGTTTCGTATCGTGGTTAAGAGATTATTTTAAGGACATTATGATATATAAAGCTTTGCCGACCAAAGCAGATGTGTTGTATATCGATGGCAATTGTTTGATCCATCCAAAATGTTTCGAAATATTAGATAATTGCCCTAAGATAGAATTGCACGAAAAATTGGAAGGGTTGATGTTTAGGCGTATAACGAAATTTATAGATTATTTGGTGGATTATGTTGGGCCAAGGAAAGAGTGCTATTTTGCTGTTGATGGAGTTGCGCCGTTGGCAAAAATTAACCAACAGCGCAAACGACGATTTAGAGCATTGGATGATGCCGATATGAAAGATGATCTGAAAAGAAAATATAAAATCCCTGTAGGTACTAAATGGAGCAATACAGTTATAACACCAGGAACTGATTTCATGGAACGACTTCATAAATATCTCCTTAAATATTTCAAAATGAAAGCAACAAATTGTAAGTTGGGCATTAAATATAGATATTCGTCTTATCACACTTCTGGCGAAGGTGAACATAAAATCTTAAAAGATATTCGCCATTTGGTCAAAGAATCCAGATGCACAGATGATGACCTGTATGTGATTTATGGATTGGACGCAGATTTGTTTTTTCTTTCAATGGCGTCCATGAAGAAGAACATATATTTACTTCGGGAAGAGTTTCACTTTGTTCAGGGCAAAGCAGTCAAACGCGAGTTATTCGATCCTATAGACGACGTCGCCGAGGAAATGAGATATGTCTCCGTCGATGTCACCAAAGAATGCTACGACAAAAGAATATTAGAAATGATCATGCAAAAGAACGAAGACGGCACACCAATAAAAATAAAAGAATATTGGGACGATTTCGTATTCATATGTTATTTCCTCGGCAACGATTTCTTACCGCACCTCCCTTCCATCGATATTCACAAGGAAGGCCTCAACATAGTCATTGATTGTTATACAGACATAATGATAGAACTCAACCAAAAATTGATTATCCCGGGTACCAAAACGAAAATAAATAACATATTTTTGTTACACCTCCTACGTAAGCTCAGCGATATGGAAGAAGTATATTTCACAGAAATGTTACCCGAATTTAATCATAAGCGACAAAAGAGGAAATGTTTCCTCCAGGACGATTATTCAAGAGAACTTTGGAATATAGAGAATATGAGATTTTATGTTGAAGATACCATTCAACTAGGCACCGGTACGAAAGATGACTGGAAATTTCGGTATTATTCACATTATTTTGGCGTAGCCGAACATTATCAGGAACTCGTCGATTCAATGGCAAAGTTATATATCGAAGGACTCGCTTGGGTAACCCGCTATTATTTCGAAGAATGTCCGTCGTACACATGGCAATATCCCTACACACATGCTCCCTTCATGTCGGACATATACAAATATCTCTCCGAAAATAATCTCGATATCAATACTATAAAATTCGATTTAAACAAGCCCCTCACACCATGCGTTCAATTATTATCTGTCTTACCGCCGGCATGTTCCAATCTCATACCCAAAAAATATGCCCCCCTGGTCACGAACGCGAAATCTCCAATCCTCGACCTATATCCAACCAAAGTTCCTCTCGACATGATCAACAAAGACATGTACTACATGTGCGTCCCCATGTTACCATATTTAGACGTCAACCGAATTTTAGAAGCTGTCAAGCATATAAAATTAACAGAAGAAGATAAACTAAGAAACACCGAATTAGAAGATTTCTTCTTCACCAAATAAGAAAAAACATCAGTTTAAAATATAATAACATAATATATATATAAAAAGCGATGAGCGAAAATAGTTTACATACCTTAAAGTCCTCGCAGGAGAGAGAAAAAGATACAATTGGATTTAGAATTCAATTTGTGCAAGAATTGTTGAAAGATAAGGAACTTAAACCATTAGTTGATTTTGACTGTTGTGAGACAGAGCATTTTAAATTTGGCAAGCACGATGAGGATGAGAGTGAGTTCGATGGGATGGATGCCGGCACGAATGATACCAGGTATTTGCTACATAAGCGTGTTTATGATTTCAATAATATTATAAATCAGTTGGGTGGCAAATTGTATTATATCAAAAGTGGGACTACCGGGCATACTTTCAAGGGGGTTATAGAAACGAAGGATAGCGAGCCATTTACGTATGCAGTTAAAGTTGTTGCCTATCCGAAGAAATCTAAATACAGGAAGATTTATGATTCAGAAAGGCCCGAGAACGCCGAGATTATGATGATTCGCTTGTTAAGTTATTTTATTGTGAATAAACAGACCCCTCATATAATATTACCCATTGCGACATTCAATACCAGTATCAAACCATTTTTAACCCTTCTGCAAGAAGAGGTAGTGGATCAAACGGATAAGCGATATATGGAATTTCTTGAAAATTATAAAGAGGGTATCTTCTACGATGAAGTCTCCATACTCATAAGTGAATGGGCAAACAGAGGTGATCTACTGGACTACATTCGAAAGAATTATAGAAAATTTCAGTTAATTCATTGGAAAGTATTTTTTTTCCAGATCATTTCAACGTTAGCCGTCATTCAGAGTAAATTTCCAGCATTCCGACACAACGATCTAAAAGCAAACAATATTCTCGTCCATAAAATAAGTAGAGACAAACCCAAATTCACTTACCGCGTACTCCGAAAGAATTATTCTGTACCGAACATAGGATACTCTATTAAATTATGGGATTTTGATTTTGCTTGCATACCGGGAATAGTCAACAATATCAAAGTATCGTTGGAATGGACGAAACCAATTAATGTGACTCCCGATAAAAACTGTTACTACGATTTGCATTATTTTTTTAATACGTTGGCGTATACCGGATTTTTTCCGAAGTTTATGAATTCTGATGTCATTCCTCAGGAAGTGAAAGCATTTGTTCAAAGAATTGTTCCGCTTAAATATCGTACGGTTCATTGTCTGCATGTTCAGAAAGATCAACCTAAGGCGCCAATCACCTGCGACTGTCGCAAATATGTTCATGAAAGGGGGCGTTTATTGGTTACGGAAGAGTATACAACGCCAGCGGCAGCATTAAATGATCAATTCTTTGCCGAATTTGTAAAAACTAAGCATTAAATTTTTCTGTTCATATTATAATATATAATGGATAGCATTAATTACAAATCATTAGATTTTTGCCTTAATATTTTATATGATAAAATTTATAATCCGGAGCCAAAAAAATGTTATATTGTTCCGCCGATTATTAAGAATGATATAGATATTGATACTATTAAGCGGGTTGATTCGGAGGATAGTGAGGATGTTTGGAGTGCTGCGGGGGATTTTAAATATATTGGATATTATAATGGGAAGTGGGTGTTTAGGCGTACTGGGGGTGAGTATCCGTGCATGGTGTCTGTTGGGGAGTATAACCCGGCTAATAATAATTTGAATGATATGAAGCGATCGGAACTTATAAATATGGCCATGCATTATATTATGTCAGAATTGGTTATTGGCGATAGATTGAAATATGTGTTATTGCCGGTCATGAATTTTGATATAACGGATGAGGAGTTGAAGAGGAAGGCGTCGTATGTGTTTGAGAAGATTGAGCCGAAAAGCCAGAATCTATATGTGATGGTTGCGGAGCAGTATTTTGAGATGCATACGTTGAGTCAATATTTGGAGATGAATGCGAAGAAATTTAGTATTAGACATTGGAAGATTCTATTTTTCCAGGTGTTGTATACACTTAATAAGATTACTGAACGTTTGCGAAAGTTTAGGCACAATATGTTAAATTTAGATGCAATACGGGTGTACACCAAGAAAGATATTCCTTTCGATCGCTATAAAGTCGGCGATAAGATATTTGAGGTGCCGAACATTGGATTTGAAATCAAGATAACAGATTTTGATAATAGTTATACAGCTGATTATTTGAGAAATAAAGATACTACGAAGATAAATGAGAATCCGTATTATGATGTGCATTATTTTTTCCAGTCGTTGATTTATTTGTTGAACGATAATAATATTGTCGTGGCTGAGTTGAACAAATTTTTGTTAGATATGGTTCCGGAGAATCTGCGTGTCGCGAAGGAAAAGGACTTTAAGGGGTTGGACGAGACGTTGTTTGATTCGTTGGGGGCGACGACGATTAAAACGCCAATATCGATATTAAGAAAAAATAATTTCTTTTCGGAGTTTATAAAAGAAGATAATAGTATGGATCTATCTGCGTCGCCAATACAGAATAAATCTGAAAAGACAGATAAGTTACGAGTGAAGGAACATGGTATAGAGTATAATGAGGCAGCGTCGTATACTGATAGTACGTCAGATATACATCGGATGTTGGGGAAGAATATTAATAAAAATAAAAAATCATCGTATAATAATAGAATGAATAATCCAGAAATTCATGGATCGAGGCGAATGAATATGTCAGGATCGAAGGGTGATTATATTAGTGAAGGGGCCGTGTCAGAGAGAGAGAGGGATTTATTTAACAAAGTTGAGCAGGATTTTAATAAGACGCGACGTGATGAAATGTTGGCGGAGAAGGAGAATACGAAAGAGAGAGTGAAGAGGCGTAAGGAAGGGAAAAATAAGCAGAAATCGGATCAGAATTTGAAGAAGAAATTGGAGGATGAGGATGAGTATGTGGAGGAGTATGCAGATGTTACGGAGCCGCTGTCAGATACGGAGATTGATTCGAATTTGAAAAGATTAGCGAGGGATCTAAGGAATGATGAGGCCTCTGAGAAAACGGAGAAGGGGGAGATGCCTGAGGCGAGATTTTTGAAATTGTTTAAGAGGAGTGCGAAGGAGGAGGACGACGAGAGAACTAGTAGTGAGGAGGAGCGTCCGCGTAAGGCACCGAAGAAGCAGAGGAAGCAGAAGAGAGTGAAGAAGCGCCGGGATGATCCGTCTGATGAGATGACGTCGGAATCTACACCAGTTGGGGGTATGGAGAAGCTTCCAGCTATGCCGCAAATTAATGCTGGGCAGGCGGCTGTTTTGAAAAATTTGCCTGAGGGATATTCAGGTGAATTGCCGGAACATATGAAACAGATGATGTCGTTGCCGGATCCGAATAAGATGTTCGGGACTAATAATAATAATAATATGTTTAATACGTTGAATGGGATGAATAGTATGAATCCTGAGACGGGTATGGGGATGGGAATGCGAGGTCTCCCCGAGGGAATGGCTCTCCCGCCCAATTTGGGGTCGGCGCGATTTCAGCCAAACATGGCAGGGTTTGAGCAGATGCAACCCAGTCAGATGGGGCAATATCCAGGGATGGGCGCAATGCCTCAAATGACCGCCATGCCCCAAATGACGTCTATGCCTCAAATGCCACAGATGCAACCGCAAATGGCGCCTATGCAAATGCCTGCCCAAATGGCGCCTCCCCAAATGGCACCTATGCAAATGCCTCAACAGATGTCTCAAATGGGGCCTCCGCAAATGTCACAAATGGATCTACAAAATTTACAAATGCTGCCTCAAATGCAAGGAGGCGCAAAGAAAAAATATAAATTTATCAAAGAAGATAAAAATTTTTTTTTTTGAAAAAGGATAAATCATTAAAAGGTGGCGCCGAACGTATCGTACCTTTGTACAAAGAGCCGGTAAATAGTCCGTTTATCCCTAATCAACAGAAGCAACTTTATAGTGATCGCATTGCTGAGACTGCGAAGATACCAGCATATTATCCGGCAGATCTTGATAAGAAGCCCCAAGTATCCGTGGGAGCACAGGGCCCGCCAACATCTCAAGCGGCTCAAAATCAACTGGTCAATTTACAAATCTATCAACAACCAAAACCAAAAGAAGCACCACGTCCCGTTCTCCCAACGCTCCTATTACCATCGGGCACCACCCCCTATTGTCCCCCACAATTCATGTATCAATTTCCTCCCTTCATGACATCTCCCTATCTCTCTAACCAACAGCAAGCGGCCATAATGAAAACATACAACATAAACATCGATGGCGTCACCGGAGATCATTCCAAACTCTCACTCATATACGAGGACATTCTCCCTTCGAAACAGCTCTCAGGCACACTAGCAACAATAGGTGAGCGCTTAAACATTTACAATTTTATCAAAGCAATGAAATTTCCTCAGGGAGATGGCAAAAACGTAGGCCTTGACGGCAGCAGCCCTGACTCATTACTATCTCATCTAAAATTTATGGATGTTAACCCCTATAATACTTACAAGTTATCATTAAATCCCTACAAAGGGTTACCATTAGGCTTTCTCATCTACAGATCGTGCTACCCTATCCGTTATGATCCCAGCGGATCATCAATAATTTGCGCAAAAAATTCAGTCGGCATGAACATTCGCATATACAAGATGACCGAAGCCTCCTACACCGTTAACAACCAATCCACCAAAAAGTTTAGCGATTTCGAAGAATGGCGCGAGATGAGTTGTTACGAATACATCAGAGACCATATCTTAAGAAAGAAGAATTCACCAAATTTTGTTATGATGTATGGTTATTATATTTCTGAAAATTCCAAAATAGATTTCAATAAAGTTGCCCAGATTAGGGGCATACACACAAAAAGTGAACCGAAATTTATTCCATCCGGGCAACCGCAACAACAACCGCAACAACAACCGCAACCACAATCGCAAGTTACCAGGACGATCCCTTATGTTGAAGTCCCACAACAAACAGCTGGCGGAGACCCTCCCGAGCAATGTTGCCCTACCGACCAAAAGCAAACGGTTCAAATGATAAACCCCAACGCATACCTCGGAAAAGCATTAGTTGCATTAACAGAAGCTCCAACATACAACCTATTTGCATGGGCATCAAAAACGTACCAACTAGACGGAAACATAAAAAGGCAAATCAATACGGGCTTCCATCTCGATAAAGTTTGGTATTCCATAATATATCAAATCATCATCGCCATGTACTCTATGCAAATTCACAAGATCTTTTTCAATGATTTCAACGTGGAAGATCATATTTACATAAAAGATGTTAGTGCATTTGGTGCTGCAACAAAATTTTGGAAATATGTGGTAGATGGTATTGATTACTATATTCCGAATTATGGTTATATAGTCATGATCGATAGTAATTTCAAAGATATACCAGGCGTGGCAACATCCGTTCTAAATCCATCTTGCCGAACTCAAAATATTACCCCAGGCGTTCATAAAATATACGCGAAATGTATTGACGAAGATATCCCCGACGATACGTTCAAAGAACACACATTTGATGCTTTCATGCGTGCAATAGATAGTAATATATTTGATACAGCATTCGTCGATCTCGGAGGATGCCCACCTCCACCCGAAGTTAAGCACCTCTTAGGCTCAATTAGGTCTGCCGCTAGCAATGACAAAGAAAAACTAATTGGAAAATACGTATACACCTATATGAGAAGATTCATGAATAATCGTGTAGGTTCATACTTGAAGGAAGCCGAAGTCCAAAATATACGTCGAGACGAACAACGAAATATAACTCGCGGGCAATTAGTTGTATACGAGGATGGGTCAAGTTCGTATAAATTTGTTATATTCATTTCATTGGTAGCCGCGAGCCAGGGTATCGCTTCGATATTAACTAAAAATGAACCAAGCAATGAAGATATCATAGAAGTCACAGTTCCAATAACATCGCTATACGGCTATTCAAAAATGGAGCAAATTACGCAGAATTATAAACCAAACGAAAGCAGTTTGAATGAAGATGATCTATTGGAAACGTATATTATTAACAAATAATATGTCAGGTTAATATATATAAATATATGAACTTTGCAAATTTTAATAGCCGATATCGATCGCCTGATAGAGATCGGCAAACAGCGTCAATGATGACAAAGGGGATAATTAGTGGAGTGGATGATGAGAATGATAATATTGATCCAGTTACTTTAATGTTTTTTTCAGAAGAAAATATGAAGAGGTTACAAAAGATGATCAGGAATGAAGTTAATCGCCGGACAAAAGGTAAGTATGTCTTGAAGGTTGATCAGGAAGAGAATGATTTGTTGGTGGTAATGAGAGCGGTGTTGTTGGATATGAATGGATCCGATTTTCAACCAAATAAAGTTAAACATCAGGTTAAGAAATTAAATAATAAAACCGTTCGTTATGTTGTGCCAGATATGATTGAATCTATAAAAAGTCATTATGGGTATTTGAAAGAAATTAGTGAACCTCGTGAGATGCCTATTATGCAGCCCATGAATGTTAATAATAAGGGGAGGAGAACGTTACCGTCGATTACTACGATATGGGGCGGAGATAAATAGATAAATAAAATTGAATTTAAATCCGATTGGAGATTGACATAAATAGTTTGGTGGTTAAACTAATTCAATGAGCCATCCTGGGTCGGTGTATAAATTTAAGGCGAAAGATTCGTATTCTTTGTGGTTATCGGAGGCGATCCATCATAAGATTCCTGAAGAAGAATTTTTCGGGTTTTTAAAATTATTGCAAGAGAAGACGGAGAATAATATTGATTTGGATGGATTGTTGGTAGAGGCATGTTGGATGGGGACCGATGGGATGATTAAGAAATTAGTGTCGATGGGGGCGGATATTGAGACGTTAAGTACAAATATGAGTACGCCGTTAATGTATTTAGCGGAACGAGATATGATTGAAACGTTTGATTATATGATTAGTATTGGGGCTAATTTATATGCTAAAACGAAGACGAAGCAAGAGAATGATGTGGAATATTTTGCGAAGGGGAGTGGAGCTGTGAAAGTATTAAAGCGAATAGAAGAATTGAAGAAATTATATACCGGGAAAGCACAAGAAATGATGCGAGAGAGGGAGGAGATGTTAGATAAAACGAAACAATTAGAGGATATGGTAAATTCTCTAACTGATCAGCTCCATGAGATGGAGAGAAAATTAAACGGTGATTATAAAATCGAGATCTAGCTTATTGGAAGGCAGGCTCGGGCTTGATCTTTGACGTAGATGTAAATTGTTCCTCTACGAGATGCGCGCTTTTGGAATGATTCTGGCGCGGCGCCTTCATTGAAGGGTGTGGAACCCGGGATTTCAACGATAGGCGCATTTTGTACATATTGCCCTTCGCTATTTTCGAAGCGAATATTTGCCGATTGGGGATTGTACAACAAATACGTAGCATCTGTCCTGTTAATACTAAAATCTCTTCTAATAATAATACCTGCAGAACATCCAACAATAAGATCTTTATTTATATAAGATTTATCTACGAATACGACTGATCGTAAATTGAATCGATCATCACCTACAACGATAGTTGAATCGTAGCTGACATTAACATCATTGAGAGTTTCCAGTGCACTATGAGTAGTCGGCAAGCAAGTGAAATTAAAAGGAGCGTTAATTCTCCCAAAATTAATAGATTGGAATCGTCGGCTGGCATAGAATACGATGATATCACGAGAATAAATGATACTCTTAACTTTCGGTACAATCATTTTATTTTCCACGAACCAATCGGGTTGTTCCAATGCCTCATTGAGATAAACCGTTGTGTTTCTGTTCCTGAAATTAAACGGTAATCTCAAATTAACGATCGGAATCGTTGTAACTTGACTCAAAGCCATGGGTCCCAAATTATAATTCGCAGTCATAACCCCACTGCTCAATGTCGAAATCACAACGATAGTAGGCCTTAACGAGAAAACCCCGAACAATCTTCTCAAAACAGTACCCTCATCCCTAACTATACTGACATCAGGGGCATCAAACAAATTATTCTTACAATTATCCAAAGCCATGTTAAACATCCGGAACCCTTCATTATAGTACCGCCCCTCACGCAACTCCAGAACCAACTTCCACAGCTCCACCTGCAATTTAACACGATTCCTCAAATCAACCAAAGACGACTCTCTCGAAGAAACGCAAACTATCTCATTAGGATCCGTAATCAAATCCCAATACAATTCATACTCCGGCTGGATCCTAATCGGAATACCATTATACCTCGAATAAACAATATTCGAAATACTTGCCATCAACATATGCTCATCAATATACTTAATCTTCGGCAAAAACAACGCAGCTATCACCGGATGAACAAACGAAAAAGTATTATGCTTCTTCCTATCATACTCCCCCGTAATAGCCTGCGGAGCACAATCCTGATAAATCGCACTCTGAATCTTAACCTGTTCATACAAAATACTATGCTCCGATTGCGATCTCAAAATATCCTGCAAAATATCCATCTCATTCGCAGCCACAGTCATCTTCCCATGCGTCACATCAATGCTATACCCCAACGTCTTACTCATCGGCGTCGTCGGCTGATTATAAACATTATTCGCAAAGCTCTTATCCGTTATCGCCAAATTCATAAACGCATGAAACTCATCATCACTCAACCCATACTTCTTCTTATACTTCTTCGCCTTCTCCAACAACGCCGGCAACGCTAACGTACTATACTTCGGATGCGACAACAACAGCATCTTAAACTTATTAGCCTTCTTACTAATCAAGTTCTTCCTCTCCTTATAAGCATCGAAAACCTTCTCCGCAACTTTCGCATCCCCGAATTTCTCCCTAATCATTCTCAGCGCTTGCGTATCATCAACATTCTTCTTAATAATGTCATCAAACTGGTCGGGTTTGATGTCTCTCTCCTCTTTGTCAGGGTTAATATTTCTATCATAAGTCTTACTAGCCATTTACTGTATAATACTATACAACAAATAAAAAAATTCCCAAAAAATAAATTTCTTATATTATTCCTCATTCAAATACAACAATAATTCTTTCTTCTGCTTACTCGTTAAATTAGTCTTCGACGACTTTATCTTATCCACCTTCAACAACGACTCAATATTCACCAATTTCACATCATAACCCTCCAACAACCTCACGCAATCATCAATTCTTCCCTCACCTATCAAATTCCTAATTATCAAATTAATATAAATGTAATCATGGATATTCTTATTCTTAAAACATTTTCCTGCGTTTATTATGTTCTTCTTATTAATTTTCCCAATAGACGCCTTATTTAAATCAGCCGGAAAAACTAACTTAATCCCATCATCCTCCGCCAAATTACTACACAACAAATAAGATGGCGCCGCACAAGTCAAATATCCATGAACTTCATTAATATCCCAATTTTGTTCCCCATATATATAATTCTCAATGACATCCCCTTCCGAAAGCACCGACGCAATCTCCTCTGCCAACCAAAACTTCAAATCCTCCCCACCCGCCTTCAAATTAATCATATCAATATAATTCTGATGAACCATCAACGGCAACAATACCTTCTCCGTCTCATAATACCTAATACAATCCTCAATACCATTATACTTCTGCAACAAAAAATTAGTCGCCCTAAACAAATCAAAATCCTCATCCTTCTTATTCGACAACTTACAATACTCATTAACCATCCCCAACGTAATCATCCTACTCTCATACGCATACTTCAAATCATTCAACGTCAAAATCAACCTCCTATAATCCTTCTGCGTATGATCAATTATCCCATAAGCAACCTTATAATTCGCCCCGGTCATCCCCGCAATATTAATCCCCTCCTTGCCCACAATCCTCTTTAACAACATCAACAACTCACTCTGATACGGCGGCCACATCCTAATCTCATACGAATTCTTCTTAATATCACTCAACAATTTATTATGCTGATTATTCGAAATAAAAATAGTCGGATACAACCAATTATCATCATTATTCTTCAACAACGCCATAATACAATTCTTACTCATCGTACTCGTAATAGCTTCCAACTCATCAATCACAATCGCCACCTTCGCATTCTTCTTCCCATCCAACATATTCAAAATATCCGAACTATTCATAATATTCTCAATAATCTCCTTAATATTCTTATTCGTCTTTATCTTCCCAAAATTAACTATCTGGATACAATAACCCATCGTCCTCAAAACCGCATTAACAACGCACGTTTTTCCAACCCCATGATTCCCCGTAATAATCATACAACTCTTCGGCTGATGCGCCTTCCCCGATTTTGGCTTCGGATCAATATTATCCTCATCCGCACAATACCTATCAAACTCAGTCATCATATCCACATCATCAACAGCAATCGCCCCCTCGCTCTCCTCCCCTCCCACTACTTTCACCCTAAACGGCTTCTTCCTATTCTTCGCCTTACTCGGCTTGCTCAACATCTTCTTCTTATTCTCCTCAAATGAATTCAACCACGCAACAATCCCCTTCACGGCCTTATCATTACCAATAATATCCCCTATCACCTTCGGACAATACTTCTCAGTCCACGACGTCGGATCACACCCCCCCGATTCAAAATATTCCATCTAATACACCTACATCTACACCACATAATTAATTAACCACATTATTATTCAATCTTTTCTTAGCACATACATCAAAAATCGACTCATCACAAGATTTATCCGAATCCGAATCACAATCCAAAAATTCCTTTATTCTCCCCCTATCATCATCATTCATCGACTCATCTTCCGACGAATCATCTATATCATAAGAATTTTTACTATTCTCCTTCAAATTCTGAAAAAAATCATCCGACAACAAAGTTCCATCCGGCACGCTGACATTCTTCGACCTATCAACCTTAATAATCTTAATCGGTTCATGCTTCCCGATACTATTCAATGGAATCAACCCCCTATTCGTCAAATGTATATTATTACACATCGTATTATAACAAATCCCATACCTCAAATCATCCTCACACACCTGATACTTCTTATCAAACACCCCATACTTACAATTATACCCCCCCGGACATTTATTCTTACAACACGCTTCACAAATCTTTGTCAACTGCAATAACGTCTTACTCAATTCCCTATCCGGCTTATAATTAATTTTCTCAACCCCCTCCAAAATATCATACGCCTTCCTCCTCACCCCCTCCACATTCTGATCCTCTAAACTATGCGCATACATACATTTATCCCCATAATGACACGTCTGCGCAATCAAAACATTATTACACAAAACCTTTTTCATATTCTTCATATCCGCCTGATGCCTCTCCTTCTCCTGATACCCTCCACCATCTCTCCTAGCAGCCCTCCTATTAATTACAGTAATCCATTTATCTGATCTATCCATCATTATCTAAATAACTCTCCTCCACCAATTTTTAAGCCGACAACTGAATTATTTTTTTCAACACAATAAATTCCACCAAACCCAAATTATCACCCCCCATCTTCCTCCCCACCACCTTCTCACACCCCAACACATACTCACTATACCTCAACAACCGATCCAACTTATTATACGCAATAAAAAATGAACCCGTCGTCCCATAAAAATAATATTCCTCAACATCCTTCGTAATCACCCCCTCATCCACCAACCTCCTCGAATATTTCCTAACCTTTTTACTCTCACGCACCAAATCCCGCTCAACCTGACTAATATTCCAACCCCACACCCAAATAGAACTAACCAAATTATAACACCCAAGAACTTCATAAACACCCTTCAAAATATGCTTCTCCCCCTCATAAATATCAACCAAATGCTCATCTCCAGCTACCAACTTACTAAATCCAAACCGATACGGATATCCATCCTCCAAAATATTTCTCTCTTTCTTACCCATATACTCATCTATATTTTTCTGTACATCCATGTATAGCATAATATATTAACAATATTTTATTTTATCAATCTATCTATATAAATGAATCGAGTGTTTAGAAATAAAATAATGTATCGCTATGAATCATTTTGGAGGGAATCAGAAGATGATCCAAAACGTGATTCCAATGGAAAAAGATTCCCTTTCCCCCAAATTGGCAACAAATACTGGACTGACAAAGAACAATTCAAAACAAAACTAATCGGCGTCCAAAATTATTTAAAAACAGTTAAAAAATTCAAAAAATATCCCGAACAAGATCATAAGAATTGTCTCCTCTGCGACGCAAAGAACATAACAACCGGCTCCTTCAACCTAAATAATATAATTTGGGAAGACGGCCTAATCCACTACATAGACACTCACAACGTTCGACCCACCAACGATTTTATCGAAGCAATCTACAAATTCAATCCAATAATCAAAGGCAATAAAAATAACCAACGAACCATCAAATATGGATCTGTAATTTATAAAATAGACGACATGAAATATTTAAAATTAGAGAGAAACCAGATCCTAATCATGGACGCATTGATGAAACACGGCGGCTACACGAAAAAGTATGTAGATAAAAAGAATCGCGACGTCTATCGTTTTTCAGAGCACGCGGGCTTACTTGATTTTAATACGAGCGGGTTAGACAAATTAATTATTTCTGGTAAAACCACCCGCGTTGATAAAGGCGACGAGGACATATATTTACCCCAAAATATGCCCGACGCAATGGAATATGAATACATCTTTCATACCCACCCACCAACCCCAAAACCCGGTGGTCGAGCGAAGCTAATAGGGATATTATACGAATTCCCAAGTATAAGCGATCTATTTCATTTCATAGACCACTATAATCTCGGAACAACTCAAGGCTCATTAGTGATTACAGCGGAGGGAATGTATAATATTAGAAAATTAGTCTTTGACGGCAAGAAGATAAAAATAAATGAAGATAAAATGTATTCAGAAATGCAAGATGTCATGAGAGATGCCCAGAGGAAAGCGATTGATAAATATGGGACCGATTTCACTCCGTATGATTTTTATTCAAAAGTCACGCAGGACAGAGAATTTATTAATATGTTAAATGGCGTGTTGAATAAATATAAATTGCAAATTGATTATTATTCGAGGGAAAAAGATGACAAGGGAAAATGGATAATAGATACAGTCCATTTACCGATATATGTGATGGAAAGAAAATAAATATATAAATTAGATAATATAATCAATGAACATAACTAAGTCTGATAATGTTTCGTATGTGAATATTGTAATCATCGTTGCCCTTATTGCTATATTTTTGTGGTTAATTTATCCGTGTTTTACTAGTGTTGATCGTTTTGAGGGAGATATGAATCCGGTTGAAGGTGATAGTAATGGTTATGGTGATGATGCTGGAGAGATGAGAGAGACCGAGGTTGAGAAAGTTATGATGGATCAGTATCAGGAACCGGTAGCTTGGGATGCTAGTTCTAAGTTGGGGAGTGGATTTCAGACAGTGAAAGATTATACGTTAGTTGGGGATAAATGTAGTCCCAGTTGTTGCAGCCCGCAATGGCCCGTTCCATTTAAGACAGAAAAATTATCCCATAGCGAGGATTACGTATTGAATAATTATTATTGTAACGATGGTACACACAATAGCGGCTGTTTATGTATGAAAAAAGATCAACTTGGATTTTTAGAATCAAGAGGCTTGAACACAAATTTCTAATTCTCCCGTCGCCGTATCGGCACATGACCTCAAGACGTAATTAACACGTGCTGCGGTCCATTCCTTCTCTCTAAACGTA
>Ga0206990_1094_pt1 | contig 18031 bp, 11 predicted proteins | sample Alteio_BWMinCont_8_FD_153283 | JGI IMG/M metagenome (GOLD analysis project Ga0206990, IMG submission 153283) | Enriched cells from forest soil in Barre Woods Harvard Forest LTER site, Petersham, Massachusetts, United States -... | ecosystem: Environmental > Terrestrial > Soil > Temperate forest >... | reverse complement strand
ACAAATACTGGTTACGACGGCGGAGCCGGCGGAGGTGGTTCATTTATTTATGATGCTACCAGTTCAACCTTGCTCGAAGCAGCCGGTGGTGGTGGTGGCTGCTACTATGAGTTTTATGGGCCCGGATTTGATGGAAGTACCACAACAAGCCCCTCAGGCACTAATGGCGGAGTGGGAGGAAATGGAGGCGGCTCGGTTAATTTTGATGCAGGTGGAGGCGGAGCCGGATTTTTTAGTGACGGAAGCAGCGCCAATTATGGCGGTGGTTATGCCGGAGCCGGTGGATCGGATTTTGGCAATGGATCTGCAGGCGGAGCCGGAGATATTTTCTTTGATAACGCTGTTGTTGGCGGCTATGGCGGCGGAGGCGGCTCAGGTTGGGACGATGGCGGAGGAGGAGGAGGATATAATGGCGGCGGCTCAGGTGCTGAGAATGGCGGCGGCGGTGGTGGTTCCTATGTAAATGGAAGTACAATAGGTTCAATGGACACATGCCTGGGAAATGGTTTTGTAAATATTACTGTTCCTCCAACAGTTTTAGTAGCAAACATGGGCACTATAAATTATCCTCAATGTAACGGGGATACGGGAAATGCTGCAGTAATTGCTTCGGGCGGAGTTTTACCATATACCTACAACTGGACTCCTTCGGCACAAACTACTGCCGAAATGACCAATGTTACATCCGGAGTATACACTGTTACCGTGCAAGATAACGCAGGTTGTTCAGCAACTGCAACAGCAAATATTACCCAGCCAACTGTTCTTATTGCCTCTGCATTTACTACTACCAATGTAGCTTGCAATGGAAGCAATACCGGTGCTGCAGGCTCCTCGACAAGCGGGGGAACAACACCATATACGTATTTATGGGCTCCTTCGGGAGGAAGCAATGCTACAGCTTCCGCATTAACCGCAGGTACATATACAATTAATGTAACAGACAGTCATGGCTGTACATCTTCAGCATCCACTGTAATTACACAACCAGTGCCTCTGGTTGCATCAGCCGGCACAGTAACCAATGTTATTTGCAGGGGAGGTTTTGACGGCAGCACAACATCCAATGTTGTGAGCGGAGGAGTACCTCCATTCACCTATTCATGGAGCGGAGGCGGAGGAACTAAGAACACTGCCAGCGGGTTGAGTGCAGGAACATATACTATAACAATAACGGATAATAATGGATGTAACGGAACGGCATCTACTGTTGTTACCCAACCCAATGCTTTAAATACTGTAGCAAGCCAAACAGCTAGTGTAAGTTGCCATGGAGGCAATACTGGCAGCGCATTAGCAACGCCAAGCGGCGGAACGGTGCCATATACATACTCCTGGTTTACAACCGGAGGAACGAATGCAAGTGCTACCGGGTTAAGTGCAGGAACCTATACGGTTACTGTAAACGATGCTTGCAGTAATTCAGCAACAGCCTCGGTTCTCATTACCCAGCCAACAGTTCTTGATGCTGCAGCTAATACCACTTCCAATTCGCTTTGCAACGGAGGTAATAGCGGAAGCGCAGGATCTGTTGTAAGCGGAGGAACAGCTCCCTATACTTATTTCTGGAGCGGAGGCGGAAGCAATTCCACCCTTACCGGATTAAGCAGCGGAACATATACGCTTACCGTACACGATAAAAACGGATGTGTTGGCACAGCTACTACTTTTATTGGTCAACCGGCTGCCTTTAGCATTGTTAAAAATTCAGTGCCTGATGACGGGCATTGCACAGGAGCTGCATGGGTTACAGTAAGCGGCGGCAAAGCCCCGTATACCTATTCATGGCCGGGCGGTAAAACCACCTATTTCGATTCCAATATATGCAAAGGCAATTATTGCTGTTCTATTACAGATGCAAATGGATGTAAAGACAGTGTTTGCTTTAAGCTAGGTTCCGACCTCGGAATAGAGGATGGTATTTCATCCGGTTCAGGACAAATAACAGTTTACCCTAATCCGAATAGCGGAGAGTTCAACATTGAGTCAACTTTTGATAATGGCAGGGCACTGGTTGAAATTTATAATATGCTTGGCGAAAAAGTATATAGTACAAGCCTGAATGCTAATAATGGCGGTAGTAACGCTATCAACCTGGGCAATCAACCCAATGGAATTTACCTTTACAGGGTTATAACCGAAAGCGGAAACCTGCAGGGTGAAGGGAAAATAATAATTCAGAAATAAATAAGTAAGTAAAGCCCATATAGCTTTTTTAATTTAAAAATCGTACAGCATAATTTTAACATAAAAATCATGAAAAACTTTTTCAAAATAAGCAGTCTTCTTAGTTTAAGCCTTTTTCTTTCAGCAGAAAGAAATGCGAATGCTCAAACTACGTTTAATTATACAGGTTCAGTTCAAACCTGGACAGTACCTTGCGGAGTTAGTTCCATAACCATTGAGGCGACTGGTGCCCAAGGTGGCGATGGCGGCGGTGCAGGCGCACAAATAACAGGAACGTTTAACGTTTCAGCCGGAGAGCAATTGGATATAATGGTTGGAGGAGAAGGTTTTGCTAATAATGAAGGTTCCGGTGGTGGTGGATCTTTTGTATGGATTGATGCCAATGACACGTTATTGGTTGCAGCAGGCGGCGGCGGCGGTTGGTATTTCAACGCCGGAGGCGGAGGTTCAGCAACACGCCTTCCTACCCCAGGATCTGGCCCTCAAGGTTCTTCACCTGGCGGTTCAGGCGGTGACGGAGGCTCCGGAGGAACCTGCACTTTTATTTATGCAGCCGGTGGTGGCGGAGCAGGATGGCTAACAAATGGCGGACAGGGTTCAAGTTGCGGCGGCTATGGCGGCGGCTATGGCGGAAATACCCCAATAAGCGGAGGTGCCGGTGGAGCTGCTAATTTTACCGGCGGATGTTTTCAAACAACTAATGGCGGCTATGGCGGCGGCGGCGGTTGTACATGCTATGCAGCAGGCGGCGGCGGCGGTTATAATGGCGGCGGTGGAGCTGTAGGTTTTGTTTCAACTGGAAACGGCGGCGGCGGCGGCGGTTCTTATAACAGTGGATCAAACCAAACCAATACAGGTGGAGTTAATTTCGGATACGGAAAAGTAATTATTACCCAAAATAGCGTAGCTCCATTTACTGCGGCTACCGGAAATGTGGTAAGTAATGTTACCTGCAACGGAGCTAATAATGGAATTGCATCAGCTATTGTAACAAATTCAGCGCCGGCATTTACTACCTATTCATGGGCTCCAGTAGGAGGCAGCCAGGATACTGCCTACGGATTGAGCAATGGAACATATACGGTTACTGTTACCGGTTACTGTGGATCGGCAACAGCATCTGTAACCATTACCCAGCCTAATATTTTAACAGTGTCAGGCAATGTTGTAAATAATGTAACCTGCAATGGATCAAATAATGGCAGTGCGCGTGCCATTGTAGGCGGAGGAACAATGCCTTACACCTATTCATGGACAGGCGGCGGAGGAACGAAAGATACTGCCAGCGGATTATCAAACGGAATTTATAAAGTGACCATAGTGGATTTCAATGGCTGTTCTAACTCAACAACGGTAACCATTACCCAACCAAATCTATTAACTGCCGACGCACTTTTTGGTGCTAATGCAGCTTGTGGAATAAGCAATGGTTTTGCTACATCAGCAATTACAGGAGGCACAGGCCCTTATACCTACTCATGGACAGGCGGAAGTACAAATACTTCCATCAGCGGTCTTTCGGGCGGAACATACATGGTTAATGTAACCGATTCTCACGGATGCGGCGCAACTTCCTCTGTTAATATCACAGAAACCCCTGCGGTTTTTGCAGCAGCGAGCACCATTGCAAATAATGCCTGCAACGGAGGCAATCAGGGTACTGTATTATCCAATGTAGCCGGTGGAATGCCCCCATTCACTTATGCATGGAGCGGAGGCGGAGGAAATAACTTCAGCGCTGCCGGATTAACAGCAGGAACATATACTGTAACTGTAACCGATGCGAACGGATGTACCAGTACAGCTGCTTCTATCGTTACACAGCCAACAGCGATCATGGTTATTACCGATTCAACAGTTGATCCGGGTAATTGTACCGGTTCTGCCTGGGTTATAGTTAGCGGAGGAGTTACTCCATATACCTATTCATGGGACAACGGAGGTACAACCTATAAGGTCTTTGGTGAATGCAGAGGCACTTATTGCTGTACTATTACCGATGCCAACAGATGCGAGGAAATTGTCTGCATCAGGGTACGTTCACTTACCGGGGTAGAAAATATAGAAGCAGGATCAGGAATATCCGTATTCCCGAACCCGAATAACGGAGAGTTCACTATCCGGTCATCCGTTGACGGTGGCAGCTCTTTGGTTGAAATATATAATACCCTCGGAGAAAAAGTATATACCACAACCTTGACTACTACCCAAGGCGGAGATAATACGATAAACATAAGCAGTCAGCCTAACGGAATTTACTTTTACAGGATCACCGGTGAAAACGGAAGCCTGATAGGTGACGGCAAGATTATTCTGCAAAAATAAAACAGGTTAATTTTTTACTTGTAAGATCCCGCCGTAAAACAGCGGGATTTTTTTATGTCCAAACGGGTCATTGAAAAGTCATTGACTTTTCCTGAAGTTTCAAAATAAATTTTATGGGCGCTATTGAAATCGTGCAAAAGTGTAAGATATAGTAAGATAAGAGCTACGCTAGTTATGAGTTATAAGTTATGAATTATTTACGAATTTGATTCCAATCCTGACACAATAAGTATTATAACTCATAATTTATAATTTATAACTCTTTTAAGGTCATTGAATAGTCATTGACTTTTCGGATATATGCTTTCCGGCAATCTATTTTTGCAATCAAAAGTAAATTACCATGAGCAAAAGTTCCCAACTGACTACATCCCTGAAAAAGGAAGAAATGTTGAAAGCCCTGCAGGCTAATTATGGCGCTGTGAGGAAGGCTTCCATAATTGCCCAGATAACTACACAGACGCATTACCATTGGTATAAGTATGATGAAACATACCGCGATAAGGTAGATACCATTAAGTATGAAACCTATGAAGAGTACAAAGAACTGGTAATAGCGGCCGTTTTAAAAAAAGTAGAAGAAGGCAATGCTGCCGTAATTAACAGGTCATTCCATATCCTTTTTGCCAAATGGGCAGAACAGATGGAAAGGGCCAATCCCTATCGTCCGCGATTGGTCCCCAAAATAAAATACGTGGACAAGCCCGGGGATGGCAAACTTTAAGTATGAATTAAGCAGGGTTTATAATCCGGCTATGGAATGCGATAAGCGTTTCCTGTTCCTTTACGGAGGTGCGGGAAGCGGCAAATCTCATTTGGCGGCACGGAAAATACTTTATCGCGTGATGAGAGAAGACGGACACCGTTTCCTCATTGTTCGCAAGGAAAAGTGCCGTGTGCGCGACAGCATGTATGCACTGCTACGCGACATCATTGAGCAGTACAACATATCCAACCAGTTTATTTTCACGGAAGAGAAAATTTATCAGATTGATAGGAAAAGCGAAATCCTTGTGGTGGGATTAAAGAACAGTGAAAAAATAAAATCCATAAACGGCATAACCGGAATATGGGTGGAAGAGGCCTTTGAACTGGAACGCAAAGATTTTGACCAGTTGAATTTGCGGCTGAGGGGAGAAACGGAATTTTACAAGCAGATCATTTGCACCTTCAACCCTATGGATGCGGAACACTGGCTGAAAGCCTTTATGGACAGGAACCCCGATAATCTCTTTGCCATGCAAACCACCTTTCACGACAACATATATATTGATAAGGAATACATGGATGAGCTGGTGAGCCAGTATAAGGAGAATGAAAATTTCAGACGTGTATATATACAGGGAGACTGGGGTAGGGCTTATACGGGTGGGGAATTCTATCATGGCTTTTCTTATTCAACGCATGTGGACGGTGTATCGTATAATCCTCAACTGCCCTTGCACATTACGTTTGATTTTAATGTGCATCCCTATGTCACCTGTTGTGTGTGGCAGGTGGAGCAGAATGCTTCCGGTGAATTAAAACGCGTCATGCAGATTGATGAGATATGCCTTGCACACCCTAACAATTCTACCAAGCAGGTATGTGCTGAATTCCGGCGGCGGTATTTTAATGAGAAGAAACACCGGGCGGGACTGTTCATTTATGGAGACCCGGCAGGCAAGCACGAAGACACAAGGAATGAAAGAGGCTATAATGATTTCTCCATCATAAAAAATGAATTGGAAGAGATGCATCCTACCATGCGGGTGGAGTCAAAGGCTCCGCACGTAAAGAGCAGGGGCGATTTTATAAACTCCATTTTAAAGAGCGAATACGAGGGTATATCTATAGTGATAGGGGACAATTGTAAAAAAAGTGTGGATGATTTTATGTATTTGAAGCAGGATGCGAATGGAGATAAACTGAAAGAAAAAGCCAAAGATATTAAAACAGGCATCGTGTTTGAAAAGTATGGCCATACCAGCGACAGCGCCGATTATTTTCTTACAACTATTTTCTCAACTGAGTTTAATCATTACACCCAGGGTAAAACGGGTTTCATGCCTATATTTGGAAAGAAGAAGGATGACAGGGTGTGGTGAAATTATAGAGAAATATTCATTATATTTGTTTCTAATATAAGATTGGTTTGAAAAAAATTACTTTTTTAATTGGTTCTATCTTCTGCATAGCAATTGGCGCGGCGAATGCACAAATTAACGATATCCATGATTTTAATGACACAGGTACAAACGGCGCCTATCCTTATGGTTCCTTAACCTTAGTGGGAAACAAATTGTATGGAATGACATCCGGCGGAGGAATAAACGGCGCCGGAAATATTTTCTCCATAAATACAGATGGCAGCGATTATAAAAACCTGTGGAATTTCAATGAAGCCAACGATTCAAACGGCGCCAATCCCTCTGGCTCTTTCCTGTTAATAGGAGCCAGGCTATATGGAATGACTCAAAATGGAGGAATTAATAACAACGGAAATATTTTCCGCATAGATACCAATGGCCGCGGCTACAAAGACCTGTGGGATTTTGATGGGGGCGGCGATACAAACGGCTCCCAACCCTATGGCAATTTAACCCTTTCGGGAGGCAAGTTTTATGGAATGACCATTGCCGGAGGAATTGGTAGTTTCGGAAATATTTTCCGTATAGATACCAATGGCAAAGGGTACAAAGACCTGTGGAATTTTGATATAGGCGGTGATACAAACGGCTCTGAACCCTATGGCGATGTAACCCTTTTTGGGGGCAAATTGTATGGCATGACGGTGCATGGAGGTATCAACCTTTTTGGAAATATATTCTCCATAGATACCAATGGCAAGGGGTACAAAGACCTTAGGGATTTCGATATAGGCGGCGATACAAACGGTTCTGAACCCAGTGGAGACTTTACCTTAGTCGGAAACCAATTGTATGGCATGACCGAGTACGGGGGAATAAACAATGATGGAAATATTTTCCGTATAGATACCAATGGCCGTGGGTACAAAGACCTTTGGGATTTTGATGACACCGGCACAAATGGCCTTAACCCGGTAGCCTCACTTATCCTTTCGGGCAACTTATTTTATGGCATGACGGAATACGGAGGAACTAACACCTTCGGCCTTATATTTTCGATTGATACCAATGGCAGCCGGTATACCGACATTTTTAATTTTAATAATATTCCCGATGGTGCAATTCCCCTGGGAAATTTAACCCTGTCGGGAAGCGTGTTATATGGCATGACTTTAGAAGGAGGGGCAAACGACTATGGAATTGTATTTAACAATGATGTTTGCAGCCTGTTTAACGTAATCACAGCCGACAGCGCTGCCACCTGCCATGGAGGCAACGGCGTTGCATACATAACAAACTCCAGCGGAGGGACTGCCCCATATACCTATTCATGGTCGCCCGGAGGAAATACCAATGCAAGGGCTACCGGGCTTTCAGCGGGTACATATACCCTCACCCTCACCGACCACAACGGATGCAGCGCCTCTTCTATTGCAACCATTACACAGCCTGCGGCACTTAGCATGGTTATACATAGTAGAGCCAGCAACCCTCATCCATGTACAGGCTCTGCATGGGCTACGGTAAGTGGCGGAACAGCACCGTATACCTATTCATGGAATCCGGGTGGAAATACCACCGATTCTATTTCACATCAATGCCTCGGAGTCTATTGTTGTAAAGTTACCGATGCAAATGGTTGTATAGACAGTATTTGTGTGGATATAAGTTCAACAGCGGCAATTGAGAGTATTAGCGATGGTGGCCATGTAACCGTATATCCCAATCCTTCCAATGGCGTTTTCGCCATTGGAATTAAGAATTACGAATTAGGAATTACGAATAGTGTGGAAGTTTATAATATGCTTGGAGAAAAAGTGTATTCTCAATTCCTAATTCCTAATTCCTCATTCCTAATTGACCTGTCCTCTCAGCCCAACGGAATCTATTTATATAGGATAATTGCAACTAGCGGAGAATTAATTGGGGAAGGGAAGTTGGTGATTCAGAAATAATGTTATTTAATAACTCAAACCCGTCATCCACTAACTCAAACCCGTCATTTACTCAATATGGCCCAGCGTATGAATTTTATTGTTGTATCTTAGGATGGCAATATTTAATTTGTTAAATAAAATGCAATGAAAAAACTACTATTTAGTTTACTTGTAGTTATTAGTTCTTTAATCTTTACTTTGTGTAGTGCGCAATATACGATTCTGCATAGTTTTGATACAACAGGAATAGCAGGATATCCTCATGGCTCATTGACCTTATCTGGAAACGTGTTGTATGGGATGACAAGTGGTGGCGGTGGTCCCCCGGGTAATATTTTTTCTATTCACGCAGATGGCAGTAACTATAAAGATGTATTTGATTTTAATGGTATTGACGGTGTATTTCCTTATGGTTCATTAACACTTTCAGGTAATAAGCTTTATGGGATGACGCCTTATGGCGGGGGACGCAACGATGGTTGTATTTTTTCAATAGATACAAGCGGTAATAACTATAAAAAGCTGCTTGTTTTTAATGATACAAACGGGGCAAATCCTTACGGCTCATTAACGCTTTATAAAAACAAACTATATGGTATGACATCCGTAGGAGGAAAAAATGACTCGGGTTGTATATTTTCTATTGATACAGCCGGAAGCAACTATAAAGATTTATTTGATTTTAAAAGAACAACCGGTTATGAACCCTATGGGAATTTATTGCTTTTGGGAAACAAGTTGCATGGAATGACAAGGCTTGGAGGATTGGATAGTAATGGGGTAATATTTTCCATTGATACAGACGGCAACGGGTATAAAGATATATTTGATTTTAATGGCGCAAATGGGGCAATTCCCTGGGGCTCATTAACACTTTCAGCTAATAAACTATATGGTATGACATCCGGTGGAGGAGCGAACAAGTATGGTTGTGTTTTCAGCATAGATACCAACGGAACAGGATATAGGGACCTGCTCAATGCTACCGATACTACGTTTGCATATCCGTATGGGGATTTGACGATTTCGGGAAGCATAATGTATGGAATGTCTCAAATAGGTATATTTTCTATTGATACGAACGGCCGCAATTATATACCTATGACTTATTTCAATAGTACAAATGGTACCTATCCATTTGGAGATTTGACTATTTCGGGCAAAGCGTTATATGGAATGACTCTTAATGGTGGAAAATATATATTACCAGGCGTTATTTTTAAAATTGATAGTGGTACTGTAGCTGGAATAAATAGTATAACTGCAACCTCAGGTTCCATAAATGTTTATCCCAATCCTTCAAACGGTGTGTTCACCGTTAAGTCTTCAGTTGTCAGTGGACAGTCGTCAGTAGAGGTTTATAATGTACTCGGAGAAAAAGTATATTCCCAACTCCTAATTCCTAATTCTTCATTTCTAATTAATTTAAGCAATCAACCTAATGGGGTTTACTTATACAGGGTTATCGCAACCAGCGGAGAATTAGTTGGAGAAGGGAAAATGGTGATTCAGAAGTAGAGAAAATGTTGTGTTTCGCTTATATCTTATCTCTCATATCTTATAGCTGTTTTTACCATCCACAGGCAAAATGATACCATTCACAGGCAAAATGATACCATCTACTCAATTGCCCCTGAAAATAAGGTGATTCTCTAGTATATTTGGTTTCTAAACAAATAACCAATTATGAAAAATTTTACTTTTTTTACTTTTAGTTTACTCTTTTTAGGAGTAGGAATAACCAAGGCTCAAATTACAAACCTTTATTATTTCACCGGTACAAACGGAGAATATCCGCACAACTCAGTAACCGTTTCTGCAAATGGAAAGGTGCTTTATGGCATGGTGACTGACGGAGGCGCAAATGCAGACGGTGGTGTTTTTTCCATCGATACAAATGGCACCCATTATAAAGATATACTTGACTTTAACGGAACAAACGGTTCATTTCCTCATGGTGCATTAACCCTTATAGGAAGCACTTTGTACGGAATGACTAACATGGGCGGTAAAAACGGCAAAGGGTGTATATTTTCTATAGATACTAATAGCAGCGGGTATACAGACATTTGGGATTTTGATGATACCGGTAGTAACGGTGCCAATCCGTCAGCCAACTTAACGCTTTCCGGAAGTGTATTTTATGGGATGACAACTGCAGGAGGAAGAAGCCAGGATGGCAATATATTTTCAATAAATACTAATGGTACGGGATATACGGATCTGTATGACTTCACTAATTCAAAAGGCCAATACCCTTATGGTTCATTGACGCTTTCGGGCACCGTGCTTTACGGTATGGCGTACGAGGGAGGTGCAAACAATTGGGGAGTTATCTTCTCCATTAATACCAATGGAACCGGGTATACTGACCTGCATGATTTCGATATTACAGACGGTAAATACCCGTATGGCTCGCTAACGCTTGTAGGAAGCGTGTTATATGGCGCGGTATCTCAGGGTGCGGTAAATGGAGATGGTTGTATTTTTTCTATAAATACCAATGGAACCATGTTTACCGATATGCATGATTTTAATGTTACCGATGGAAATGGCCCCCAGGGCGATTTGCTCCTTTCAGGAAGTACCTTGTGCGGCCTTGCACCGGACGGTGGAAGCGGATCCGGTACACTTTTTATGATCCATACTAATGGCAGTGGATTTAGTTCCATTGATATGGGCGGCACAAACGCCAGGTATCCCTATGGTTCCTTAGCAATTTCCGGTAACAAGTTCTACGGAATGTCAGAAAATGGCGGGACATTCTTTGGTGGAAATGTTTTTGGTTGTAAGACAACTGTTTTAGGAATTGATGAAGTAACCGCAACATCAGGAAAAATAAATGTTTATCCCAATCCTTCAAACGGAGTGTTCACCGTTGCGCTCAGTCATCCCGAACTTGTTTCGGGATCGCAAACAATAGAGGTATATAATGTCCTCGGGGAACAGGTGTATAATGGGATGCTGAAACAAGTTCAGCATGACTATCAAATTGACCTGTCTTCTCAGCCCAACGGAATTTATCTTTACAGGGTTATTGCAAATAGCGGAGAGTTGATTGGGGAAGGAAAGCTAGTGATTCAGAAATGAAGAAACTACTACTTACATTAGCTATCGGGACTTCGCTCTTCACTTTTTGTGAGGGGCAGTACACCGATTTGCTGAATTTCAATGGCATAAATGGAGCATATGCTTATGGTTCATTAACTATTTCAGGAACTACCTTATATGGCATGGCACAAAAAGGAGGTGTCCACCATTATGGTTGTCTTTTTTCCTTCAATACAATCGGCAATATATATACTGACTTGTTTGATTTCAACGGCATAAAAGGAGCTTACCCAGCAGGCTCATTAATTCTTTCAGGAACAACTTTGTATGGGATGGCAGGACAAGGAGGTGCTAACAGTGATGGTTGTGTTTTCTCTTTTAATACTGTTGGCAATGTGTATACTGATTTGCTTGATTTCAACGGTTCAAACGGAAAATTTCCTTCTAACTCATTAACTCTTTTGGGAACCACTTTGTATGGAATGACATACGAAGGAGGAGCACACAATGAGGGTTGTGTTTTCTCTTTGAATACTGTCGGCAATGCATATACCGACCTGCTCGATTTTAACATTACAAACGGAGCATATCCTCAGGGTTCATTAATTCTTTCAGGAACCACTTTGTATGGTATGACACAGGGAGGAGGTGCCCACAGCGATGGTTGTGTTTTCTCTTTGAATACTGTCGGGAATGTATATACCGACCTGCTCGATTTCAATGCTATAAACGGAGATTTCCCTACCGGCTCATTAATTCTTTCAGGAACCACTTTATATGGAATGACGAATGAAGGAGGGGCAAATAGCGATGGTAATGTTTTCTCTTTCAACACCAGCGGTAATGTATATACCGATCTGTTCGATTTCAACTATACTAACGGACAATATCCTCAGGGCTCTTTAATCCTTTCGGGAACCACTTTATATGGCATGACATGGTGGGGCGGGACCGATGATTTGGGGCGGGTTTTCTCAATCAATACAGATGGAACGGGATTTACCGATCTGCTCGATTTCAATGGCACAAATGGGGAATATCCTGAGGGCGACCTAACACTTTCGGGAAACAGTTTGTATGGTATGACCCAATATGGTGGAACAAAAGACTCTGGAGTTATTTTTAGTTTAAAAATTCCCGGTTTGGGAGTTAATAATTTAGCTGTAAATACAGCTGCAATAAATGTTTATCCGAACCCCAATAACGGGCGATTTACAATTAAGTCGTCAGTTGTCAGTGGACAGTCGTCAGTGGAAGTTTACAACTTGCTTGGAGAAAAAGTTTATTCCCAACTTTCAACTTTCAATTCTCAACTTTCAATTGACCTTTCTTCTCAGCCAAGTGGAGTTTATTTGTACAGAGTAGTTGCGACTAACGGAGAATTAATGGGTGAAGGGAAAATAATAATACAGAAATAAAAAGCTCTGTGGAATTCATCTAACTCTTTGCGCTCTGTGTTAAAATATGAACTTATTTTTTCAACACAGAGTTCACAAAGCGAACAGAGTTGCACAGAGGAAATAGAGATAATAATTAATAAATATAGAAAATGTGATTTTTGCTTATATCTTATCTCTCATAGCTTATAGCTATTTCCTACTTTCTCGGATGAAACCGAAGTATAGCATCGCGCAAATATTCCCGGTCAATGTGGGTGTAGATCTCGGTTGTGGTAATGCTTTCATGGCCCAGCATTTCCTGCACCGCACGCAGGTCGGCGCCACCTTCCACCAAATGCGTGGCAAAGGAATGCCTAAATGTATGCGGGCTTATCTTTTTGTTCAACCCCGCTTTCATTTTTAGTTTCTGTATGATGATAAAAACCATTTCACGGCTCATGCCTTTTCCTCTGCGGTTCAGGAATACAATATCCTCCGAATCCTTTTGTACGGCTATATGCGGGCGCACTTCCTCCAAATATATTTTTATGTATTTCTCAGCTGATTTACCTAACGGTACTAAGCGCTGCTTATTTCCCTTACCTATAACACGTACAAATTCTTCTTCAAAAATAATATCCGAAATTTTTAATGTGACGAGCTCAGTAACCCGTAACCCGCAACAATACAGTGTTTCGAGCATGGCTTTGTTCCGCTGTCCTTCCGGGGTGCTTAAGTCAATGGCATTTATCAGCAGGTCTATTTCTTCTATGCTGAGTACTTCGGGCAGCTTTTGCGGAAGGCGGGGCAGCTCCAGTAATTCTGCAGGGCTTTGTTTAATAGCATCCTCCATGAGTAAATATTTATAAAACGCACGTATGCCCGATATCATGCGCGCCTGGCTGCGCGGGCCAATGCCCAGCTCAATAATGAAACCAATGAATTCCTGTAATTGCGGGAAGGTAACATTCTCAGGGTTGACTGTAATTTTTTTGGTATCGAAAAAATGCTGCAGGTTTGTTATATCGTGCAAATAGGCCGCAATACTGTTCTTTGACAATGATTTTTCCAGTAACAGATACCCTTTAAAGCCTTTTATAGAAGAATGCCAATCCATGATCAGGAGAAATCGGACTGATTTAGTTCATAGAAATAGATTTTATTTTGTATGAAATATTTTTTAACTATGCTGCGCTTGTATATGCACGAAACGGGCTTCAGATCCTGGTTCTTCAGGGCTTTTCTTTTCCGCAATGTTTTAGGCAGGCTACCGTAAAAATGAAAATGTCCTTTCAGAATGGCCAGCGTGTCTTTGCTGTTTCCCATAAGTAAAAAACGGAGAGCGGCAATACCATCAAGCACCATACGCACTAGTATTTTCCACACCAGTGTCCGCGATGGATGGTTTTTGCAAAGTATAATAAGGTTGTTGCGGAAATTCAAATACGTTTTAAACGGGTTTGATTTGGGCAGCATTCCGCCTCCGTAATGCATCACTTCTGATGCGGAGCAGAACATTACCTTATGCCCGAGCAGCTTCATTCTCCAGCAAAGGTCAATTTCTTCCTGGTGTGAAAAAAGGTCTTCATCAAATCCTCCCAGTTGGTGGTATAATTCAGCACGGATAAAGAGGCAGGCACCGGTGGCCCAGAAAATTTCTTTTTCACCGTCGTATTGTTTTTCATCTTTTTCAATGGTATCAAAAATGCGGCCTCGGCAAAACGGGTAGCCGTAGGTATCGATAAAACCGCCTGCTGCGCCTGCATATTCAAAACAGCCCGGGTTTGTAAACGATTTAATTTTAGGTTGAACGGCTCCAATTATTTTGTCACTATCCATTAAGGAAATTACAGGTTCAATCCAACCTTTGGTTACTTCCACATCCGAGTTCAGCAAAATGTAATATTCCGCTTTTATCTGTCCGAGTGAGGCATTGTAACCATATGCAAAACCCCCGTTTTTTGGGTTTCGTATTATGCGGACCTGTGGAAAACTTATTTCAAGAAAAGATATGGAATCGTCGGTGGATGCATTATCGGCGACATAAATATCGGCTAAGCCCTGCGAATACTCACAAACAGCCGGCAGAAATTGTTCAAGAAATTTTTTTCCGTTCCAGTTTAAAATTATTACTGCCACACGGCACTTTTGTTCCACGCTATGTTTGCTGTAATATAATTAATGGGGATTATCGAATTCATCGTTCACATCTTCTCCCAACTGATCTTGAACTTTTTCATTATCCAGATTAGATGGTAGCCCGGAGCCAACTGTGCTGTAGAGTGCAGATTGCCACTGTGGATTATGTATTTCGCCAGTTGCGGTAGAGTGAAGCAACACATAGTTATTGGTTTCTACGGCTGTACTGTAGAAAACAAATTTTGTATCTATCTCACCATCGGGCAATTTGTAATACTCCCAAATTTCGTGCGGATAGGTAACCGGGTTCATTTTTTCAACATCGCGAATGTTGGGCGGGCCATATTGCAAATAGATTCTGCCACGGTCTGTCCTGTAGCCTTTCAGGTTAGGCATATTGAATGTGTTATTTACTTTTATTACATCGCCCAGGTACTTTTGCCATGCCTCCAGCGGGTGAAGAGAATCGCGCGATTGCCAGAAATAATAGAACCAGCGTTTCAACTCTGGCATGGGTACCCAGTTAAGGCTGTCGCTCATTACATAGCCCTGTTCATTATTTTTCGATATGGGTGCCAAACATCGTATCGATTCTTCCAGCGTATCCCTGTTCGACATATAAACAGCAAATCCGGGCGGGATATGAGTAGATTTTACACCGGGGTTGTCTTTCGTAAAGCTGTATCTGCGTTTGGCCATTACATGGTTATTCATATCAATAACAGAAACAAGCAGGTTATAGCTTCCGGTAGGTAAATTACCTATAGGAACCTGCGCCATGAAAGGGACAACCGTATCTGCATCCTGTTCTGCGGAACTGGTAAAATTACTGGATTGATCCAATGACAAGCTTTCATCACTCTGAATGGAATATACAATTTTGAATTTTTCACGCGGAATAAATTTGATGGTGTTATAGATTTCGCAATAAAAGCAAAGCTTGTTAACGCTTTGCGGATAATGTTGAAACACATAAGGTATCATAGTGTACCCGCATTTGTTATAGGGTCCCAAGTTGTTAGATTGAGAAAAGGAACTTAGAAATTCGGGATCTGATATGACTACGGTATCGGAGCGATATCCGCTATATACGGCCTGTTTCATAGTGATGGTTTTATGCGACGCATCATTGGGGTCATCGAGTGTGAATACAAGCGTATAGTTTCCTTTAGGAAGCCAAAACCGGTGCACATCAATAAAATTGGGCTTGTTGGAGGAGTCACTCACCTCGGGGCTTACCACATTAAAGTTGGCTGAAGATACCAGGCTGTCTCCCTGCTTAAAAGATATGGTAACATGTGCTTTGGCAACATATTTGTCCTTTCCGCTTTTTACAAACTTCAGCGAATTGCCTACTACCGACAGATAGGTCTCAAAAAAACACTTGCCGGTGGGCGTGCTGAAGGATGCGAAGTTTAAGTATGCCGTAGGATTTCCGGCTGATGCAGGAATTGCAAAACCCAAAATAAGAAAAAAGAAGAATATTTTCAGACCTTTAAGCATCTTAATCATACAAAGTTAGAAAAAATAGTTATAAGTTATGAGTTATAAGTTATAACCCGTGGAACGAGCCTCTATCAGTATAAGGCACATCTTATAGTTAAATCCCATATATTTCTAATTTTGCAGGCAAATAAGCAATATGAAAAAGATAGTAATGATAACGGGAGCTACAGCAGGCTTTGGAGAGGCCACTGCCCACGAGTTTGCAAAAAACGGGTACGATATAATTATTACAGGCCGCCGGAAAGAACGCCTGAATGCCTTAACTGAAGAGCTTTCCAAGAAACATGGAGCAGAAGTTTTTGCCCTGAATTTTGATGTGCGCAACAATGCGGAAACCCAAAAAAGCATCCACAGCCTTCCGGCAAAGTGGCAGAATATAGATGTGCTGGTGAACAATGCAGGCCTTGCAAGCGGCTTTGGGCCTGTGCAGAACGGTGATACAGAAGACTGGGATAAAATGATTGATACTAATGTGAAAGGGATGCTATATGTAACGCGCTGTGTAGCCCCTATGATGATAAAAAATAAAAAAGGACACATCATTAATATCGGCTCTACTGCAGGGAAGGAAGCCTACCTGAATGGCAATGTTTATTGCGCAACCAAATTCGCGGTAGATGCACTTACCAAGTCTATGCGCATTGATATGCTACCACACGGAATACGTGTAAGCAGCGTGTGCCCGGGTATGGCGGAGACAGAGTTCTCGGTAGTGCGTTTTCATGGAGATAAAGATAAAGCCAAGAATGTATATAAAGGCCTGCAACCCCTTACTGCTACTGATATTTCCGATGTTATTTATTATGTGGCATCGCGCCCTGCCAATGTGAACATTAGCGATATTGTGGTTACCCCGCTGGCACAGGCTAATACCAATAATATTCTTAGAAAAGAGTGATGAGTTATAAGCGGAAATATGTCTTAACCTTATCGTTCATCTCTCATTACTTATCTCTATTTTATATCTTACTATATCTTACACTTTTGCATGTTTTCATTTTTAAATATGTTGATTATCAGTATATTGTAAAGTTGCTATATAAAATATACCACCCCCTGTAATGTAAAATATGGGGCATTTGGGTATAATTTGCAACTTACCCAACACTTTACCAAGAACTCTCGTTCAGTGAAGCAAAAGGGCATCTATTTACATTAAAATAAAAACATTCTTATGAAGAAACTACTACTTACATTAGCATTTATGCCAATAGCTATCGGGACTTCTCTCTTTACTTTTTGTGGTGCACAATATACGGTACTGCATAATTTTGGCAATAAGGATGGGGCAGAGCCTCAAAATGGAGTAATATATTCCTCAGGTATATTGTACGGGATGACTTTTGTGGGATACCCAAACTCTAATGGTTTTCTTTACTCCTTCAATCCAATAGGCAATATATACACCGACCTGCTTGATTTCAATGGTACAAACGGA
>Ga0206990_1090_pt1 | contig 18203 bp, 13 predicted proteins | sample Alteio_BWMinCont_8_FD_153283 | JGI IMG/M metagenome (GOLD analysis project Ga0206990, IMG submission 153283) | Enriched cells from forest soil in Barre Woods Harvard Forest LTER site, Petersham, Massachusetts, United States -... | ecosystem: Environmental > Terrestrial > Soil > Temperate forest >... | reverse complement strand
GTTAACCAAGTATGCTCCTATTGCAGATTCAACCAGTCGCCCCCAAAATTCTGGATTATTTCTCGCCATATCAAATGATAATTGAGAAGATGCTGAAATCAGGGCCGTATTGTAAACCTGTAATTTTGGACTTGAGCCTCGCTGCCTAACTACTTGTCCTGCAAATTTTGAAAGTCCAGTAACCATTCCAACATGACTTAATAAGTCAAGATAATGAGCAAGTGTTGTCGTATTACCTGCATCTTGAAGTTGCCCAGTCATTTTCTGATAAGAAAGAATTTGTCCTGAATAATGGCATGACAATTCAAAAAGACGCCGTAATAAAGCGGGTTTGCTAACTTTATTTAAATACAGAATATCACGTGATATGGTCGTCTCTATTAGCGAATCATTGATATAATGTCGCCATCGATTTTCATCGCCAATCAGTTTAGCCGAACCTGGATAACCACCAAAATATAAATACATATTGATGTCCCATTTAAATGCAGCATGCATTTCTTCGAATGACCAATGAGTTGCATGAATTTGTTCAAATCTACCCGCTAAACTTTCCGTCAAACCTTCTTGCACCAACAAAGGCGCAGAACCCAGCAACACGATTTTTAACAAAACATGATTTTTTGTATCCTCATCCCACAATTTTTTCACGATGGATGACCAGTGAGGAATCTTCTGGATTTCATCAAGAATTAAAATGACACCCTGCTTCGTTGTCGAATGAGTGGCTTCTAGTCTGGCCAAATCCCATTGTTGTTCTATCCATAAAGGTGATTTAATTGAAGGCTCATCTGCAGAAGCGTATAAAACTGGCATCTTTAAAGCATCCGCGACTTGCTGGACCAGGGTTGTTTTACCCACTTGACGTGGCCCAGAAATAACTTGAATGAACTGTCTATCCTCATTCAACCTATTGAAAAGTATCGAATATATTTTTCGCTTAAACATAGAATTTCACCAATTACTCATTACTTTGAGTAATATTACTCAATGCAATGAGTAATTTCAATACATAAAAACCGTATTCATTCAGAATTCCGAAGCAGCGTCTTTTGCGAGATGACGTTGAATCCAGTTCTTGCTATGTTACACAAATGGATAGTAAGACCACTGAAAGGAATCAGCATTTGCGACTCTATCTACTTTGTCTGTTTTGCCTCTGCGGCTTGACCAGTTGCCTATACTATGGCGATATTCATGGCCATTCCAAACCACTCTCGGTATCAGATCTTACTAAAAAACACGTTTATAAAACCACAGCACCAACACAGCATGCGAATGAGCGCAGGCGATTTAATGATCCGGAGCTGAGAGAGCTCATTGCCATCGCGCTGAAAGATTCACCCGATATGGAAATCGCGAAAGCGAGGGTTAGACGCGCTGATGCGCTTGTGAGTGGTGCAACGTCACAGCTTTTTCCCTCGATTGATTTTAGCGGCTATGTGCAAAGACAAAAATTTGCTGAGTTTGGTTTGGTGCCTCCACCTTTTAATGGGCGTACTTTTAATATTGGTGAGCTAGGGTTTAATTTTAATTACGATTTTGATTTCTGGGGGAAACACCGACAAATTCTCGCTGCTCGTCTTGGCGAAAAATGTGCTGCATTAGCGGATCTTGCGCACGCTCGTTTGATTATTTCTGCGGCTGTCGCGAATACGTATTTTCATCTCCTCAATGAAATTGCACAAAAAAAGATAGCCAGTGAGAATGTCAGTCTTGTCCGACAAATTTCAACCATTGTGGATTATCGCGCGAGTCATGGCATTGAATCAGATATTCCCGTAAAGACTGCATTGGCGAATGCAGAATCCGCGCGATTATCTGTTGAGAAAATTAAACAGGCTGAAATGTTATATCGAAATCGATTAGCCATTTTGTTGGGAAAAAATCCCTTTAATACGGAAATCATCACTCATCATTTTGTGTATCGTCCACCGCAAGTTTCATTGCCAGTGCCGCTCACTGCTAATTTACTCGCGCATCGTCCAGATATTCAAGCAACCAAACAGCGTATGCAAGCGGCAGCGCACCAAATTAATGCGGCGAAAGCCAGATTTTTTCCAGATATCAATCTGATGGGTTTATTCAGTTATCAAAGTGTTGGACTGGGCCATTTATTTGATGTGGGAAGCCAGAATAATGCAATCACCGGCGCCGTGGATTTGCCAATTTTTGATGCAGGTGCAAGACGCGCGAATCTTTCGGAAAAATATGCGGAATATGATTTGGCTGTAAATCATTACAATCAGACGATATTAAAGGCATTACACGAAGTGGCAGATCAACTGACGATTATAAAATCCGTGAGCAGTCAGCAGCGTGTACAACATCTTGCGTTGAAAGCAACAGCGCATCATTACAAATTAATTCACTCACGGTATAATCATGGCATTATCGATTATGTAGAAGTGCTCGAGAGTAAGCAATTACTCCTAAAACAACAAGCGCTTTCGCTGAATTTGGAAACTGAACATCTTCAAGCGGTAGTTGGATTATTGAAAGCCCTGGGTGAAAATGAAATGTCTCAGCAAGGATAGCTCATGACGGAAGTAGACACAGGATATCCCACATCTGCCACCCGCAAAAATCGTAAACTTGCGATGATTGCTCTCTCAGCATTTTTCCTGCTGATTGGTGTTATCTGGTTGCTGTATTATTTAATTTGGGGACAGTTTGAAGTCTATACGGATGATGCGTATGTCAATGGCAATCTCGTGCAAATCATGTCACAAATTCCTGGTACTATCATTGAAATTAATACAGATGATACTTTTTTAGTGAAGAAGGGTCAGCCGCTTGTCAGGCTTGATGCATCTGACATGAAAATTTTATTCAAACGTGCATCAGCGAATTTGGCGCAAACCGTTAGAGAAGTACGGCAATCATATGAATATGTTTCCCAACTGCAAGCGACATTGGTATTGCGCAAGGCAGATTGGGTGAAAGCGCAACTGGATGTTAAACGACGTACAGGGTTGCTTGGTGAAAAAGCCATTTCCCGCGAAGCATTACAGCATTATGAGACAGCACTGGATGCAGCAGAAGCACAATATCAATATGCCTTGCATCATTTGTATGCGGCTGAAACCTTGGCAGGGCACACACGTCTTTATCAGCATCCGCAAGTAGAGCGCGCAAAAGCAAATTTTAGAACGGCTTATTTAAATTTAATGCGTACTACCATAATTGCGCCGGTTACAGGTTATGTCGGCAAGCGCAGTGCACAACTCGGGCAGCACGTTGCAGTTAATACACCCATGCTTGCCATTATTCCACTACAGGATGTTTGGGTGGATGCCAATTATAAAGAGTCGCAATTAAGCCATTTACGCATTGGTCAGCCAGTGACGGTGACTGCGGATGCTTATGATGATGTGATTTATCATGGCAAGGTGATTGGTTTAAATGCGGGAACGGGTGCTGCATTTTCGTTATTGCCGCCGCAAAATGCAACGGGTAACTGGATCAAGATCGTGCAGCGTTTACCTGTGCGCATTGGGATTTCTGTGGAGGATATTAAAAAACATCCCTTGCAAATTGGATTGTCTGTGCATGCGACTACCAATGTGCATGATACGAAGGGGAATAGACTTGCAGTTATTGCTTCGCAAAAATCTATTTATGCGACGGATGTTTATGCCAATCAACTGGCGGATGCGGATAAATTAATTGATAAAATATTACATGAAAATTCGCCGGATATGGAGAGCACATGGATGCGTTACCCCCATTAAAAGGCAGTCGGCTTGCTCTTCTTACGCTGTCTCTGTCACTCGGCATTTTCATGAATGTGCTCGATGTTGCTATCGCCAATGTCGCTATCCCAACGATAGCCGGAAATCTTGCGGTTAGCCCCGACAATGGTACCTGGGTCATCACTTCATTTGCTGTGAGTCAAGCCATCATGCTGCCATTAACAGGTTGGCTTGCGAGACGTTTTGGTGAAGTTCGTTTATTTGTTTTTTCAACCGCTTTATTCACGCTCGCTTCTCTTTTGTGCGGCTTATCCACGAGTCTGCCTATGCTGATTTTTTTTCGTGTGCTTCAAGGTGCTGTTTCCGGGCCTATGATTCCACTCTCGCAAAGTATATTGCTTGCAAATTATCCGGATGAAAAAAAAGGTTTTGCGACAGGACTATGGGCGATGACAGCGGTGGTCGGGCCCATATTTGGTCCTATTGTGGGAGGATGGATTACCGATAACTATACCTGGCCGTGGATTTTTTACATTAATATTCCTGTTGGAATTTTTTCTGTGGTGTTTACGTGGATCACATTGACTGGGCGAGAAACAAAAATCACTAAAACACCGATTGATGTCATTGGACTTACTTTATTAATTATCGGTGTGGGTTGTTTGCAAGTTCTGCTGGATAAGGGCAATGATGCAGACTGGTTTCATTCGAATTTTATTCTTGGTTTAGCGATTATCTCAACCATTTCTCTCTGTTTTTTAATTGTTTGGGAACTGACAGACGATGCACCCATCATCGATTTAAGCTTGTTTGCTGGCAGGAATTTCACATTGGGCACGACTGCACTCACACTCGGTTTTCTTGTGTATTTTTCAAATGTCGTCATCTTTCCCTTGTGGCTGCAAACACAAATGGGATACACGGCTACCTGGGCAGGACTTGCTGCTGCACCCGTTGGAATATTGCCGTTTTTCTTGACGCCATTCGTCGGCAATTATATGGGGAAATTTGATTTGCGTTTGATTATCAGTTTGGGATTTGTATTTTTTGCAGCAACGTCATTTTGGCAAGCGAATTTTTATACGGACATTGGTTTTATGCAATTGGTCGAGCCAAGATTTATTCAAGGACTCGGAATTACTTTTTTCTTCACGCCGCTTATCTCCATTGTGATTTCCGGATTGCCAGCGCACCGCATGGCGAGCGCCTTGGGCTTGTCTAATTTCTTGCGTATTCTCGGCGGAAGCTTTGGTACATCGCTGAGTGTGACGTTGTGGGACAGGCGTGAGGCATTTCATCATAGCCGCCTCGTGGAGCAGATTAATCATTTTAATCCATTCAGTACATCCGCGATTAATTATCTGCAATCCTTTGGGTTGAGCGAAAATAAAAGCTATCAATTGATAACGAATGAGATAACCATGCAGGCATTTATGCTTTCTACTAATGATATTTTTTGGATGTCAGGCTGGATTTTTGTTAGTCTGCTCATCATTATCTGGTTTGCAAAACCGCCATTTTTGGTTAGGAAAGGTGTGAGTGCGGAGTAATGGTGCACGCTACTTCATCAAACGTTTCTTCATTAAAATCATGCCATCAAAAATAGACTGAGCGATTAATGCTGGAAATTTATCTGGTAATTGCGCAGATATTTTTTCTATCACGCTTTCCACTTGTTCTAACATTTCATCAAGGATAATTTCGGCCCTTTCAGTAGAAAAGCGGATAGCTTTTGCTGTTCCAATGAAATGTCTGCGTTGTATATTATGCCAGTGATAATGGTTATTTTCCCCTTTGAGTGACATTGCCATCTTGATCTTTTGTTTTTGTAATTGTTTTTTTGCGATCAAAGGATAAGCTGACATAATGTCATATAAGGGTGTTAAACGATACTTACCTTCAGGCTCAATAAATACACTGAAATTTTTTGCATGACCATCAATTGCGGCAAGCAACCAAAACAAAACCTGGGAGCGAAAGAAATTATCCCTGTCTTCTGCAGGTGTGGCTGATCCTAGCAGCAAGTCCATAATATCTTTCATTCCTGGGCCGCCATCTGCCTGATATTTTAAATTAGGTGAAACGCCTAATGCCTGACACATATCCTCTTGAGGTAATCGCATTAACCAGGTCTTGTCTTGAGATAATTGACGGTCAAATCGTTCTACCGCAAGCACTTTAACATCTTCGAAATTGAGAATTTCGCATTTTGCAACCGGTAATCCGAAAGCATTTGTAATTTGCGAGCATAACCATTCATTCTCACAGCTGTCGCTCAAATCCATTTGCTGATGTTGGATAAAACCGATTGGTAATTTAAAAATATGACTCGTGGGTGTTTCTCCCAAGGGTCTGCGCCATTTATTTTTGTAAAGTAAAAATGCAGATTTTTCTTGTGCTCCAGCAATGGAAATACGAAATTCACTGGTATCATCCACCATTCCTAGCGGGTAATTTTGATAACCGCGTAAAATGAATGCGATTTCTTTTTCATTTAGTGGTTCTGAATGTATTCGATGTTTAAAAGAAGGTATATCGCCATGAATGATTTGTATTGCTCCGACACAATCTCTACCTATGCTTGCTAGCAAATCAAATGGCTGGTTGGTTGCAACATGAAATTTGGCTTGAATACGCGCCCTGATTTGCGAATTATCTGGCAGGAGATTGTCAAAAAAATGATAAACAACATCACCTGAGAATGGTTCGCTCACTAAAGTCAATGATAGCGAAATAGGTCGTGCACCTTTCGTGCCCAACCATTGCGGATCATAAAAAAAAGTGAGCCCATTTTTGGTGGTTTTCTCAAGCTTACCAATCAGAATGCCATTCATTAATATGCTGAGGATGCGATTGTGTGATTTCATGTTTACCATTCTTCTTTCCAAATATTTTTGTTTGAGCTTGTTTCGTCTTTCGCGAATATCTTAATATCCAGGTTAACAGCAGAGAGGATAAGAAATAAGGTGCTTAACTGACTGCCTTCTGGCCTAAGTTCAAATTCTGAAATCGTCTGCTGTTTTAATCCTACCAACTTTCCCACATCTGCCTGGCTTAATTTACGTTTTTTACGTTGGCTTACAATAAGCAAGGCCAATTCTTTGGGAGAACGAATAAGCATGATCCTCTTCCTTGGCTAAGATGATATTTACCCGCTGTAGGGGGTAAAATCAATTCTACCCGTTGTAGCGGGTAAAGTCAATTTTACCCGTTGTAGCGGGTAGCCAGCACTGTAGGTTGGGTTAGCGCGTTTTTTGCGCGTAACCCAACAAATAAAATGAAATTTGATTTGTTGGGTTACGCGCAAAAAACGCGCTAACCCAACCTACAGTACTCGAAATTTACGTGGGTAATATAATCATTCTCATATCTGTATGCGCAGACCGTAATCCGTTTCTTCAACTTCCTCATTTTTCGGCACTTGCATGAGCTGATCACGGCTCAAATATAAATCTGTTGGAGGGTCGAGCTTGAATTTCTGGCGCCCTCTATCGCTAAGTGAATAATACTCATTGTAGTCGTGTGATAATTCCAGGTATTTCTCTTGCAACGCTTGCAATTCTTTGACTATATCTTGTAATTCATTGTCTGTTGGTCTTAACGCGGGATTTTCATGCGTCATTTTCACAATGATTCTGGCAACCCAGGGGAAAATATAAAGACGGTAAACGATTTCGTTAATAATATCGCTCGTATTTTCCCTGAGTAATTGAATATCTTCCGGTAAAAAATCAGCAAATGATCCTGAGATTAAACTATAAAGCCGTTGAATGGGAAGTTGTAACCAGGTTTCATGTATGTGGTTTTTGATGAAGTATTCAATTAAAAACGGATTGATAAAAACATCAGGCATCATGCTGCAAATTTCTTCATAGGTAAATTCATCTGTCGATTCACCTAATATTTTTTTTGGTTTCATTAGCCGGATTTTTTTTTGATGAGCATGCACGGAATTTAATTCCGCGTAGATAATGCCTAATGCACAAAAGACAGAGTTTGTTGTATACGGCCCGCGAAACTTGCCGGATTGGGTTATCTCCCATGGAATGTATCCTGCCGTACCGATTGCACCCGTATATTTGGTGTTTGTGCTGATTGCGGATTCAACATCAATGAGTGAGGTGGTGTGCGTCATATCCTTGGTCAGTGTCACCATGATGTTTGATGGATTAATATCAATATGTAAGCGACCCTTTGCAGTGAAGTAATCGACACTTTTGAAAGACTCAATCATCAGGCTCATCCTGAGATCAGGCCTTAGATAACGTTTGCCGATAATTTCGTCTATTTTTACGGTAGTAATAAGATCACGCTTGTAAAGCAAATTAAGCAGATTCGGGCCGTTTACATAGGGCATGAACACACAGTCTCGTTTTTTTTCTACATGATTGATGGGGCAGTGATGGAGATATTGGTCGTTTAATATCAGGTTTTCAATGGCAGTGTCTGTGTCTATGCACTGGTTGATAATGATCTTGATTGCCACCATGGAAGATATCATGTTGGCATGATAGGTTTCCTTGTTATCCTCTTTTTCGGGGAATTTATAGGCGATAAAAACTTTGCCATCACCTCCGTTGCCAAGCACCATATTTCTGTCAGGCAAATAGCAATCGATGTTATTTGCATCTTTGAACAGGATGAGTTCCAGCGGTTTGCTTTTTATCTCTTTGTCATGAGTATTGTCGGACTCCTGAATATCAGTATCGTTATCAGAATCAGGATCTTCATTAGGATCTATCTGAATATATCCATTCAATGCCCCATACATATTTTTATAGGTTTTTTTCGCTTTGGCATGGTGAGAGATCAGCCTTTTGGGTTTGATGGAAGTCAAATAATGATGATTGAGTGGACGCTCCAGAAGGTGTGCATCAGCACTGTATTGTTTCATTGACTGCCTTGCGGATGACTTGGTAAGGGACAGCTTGCGTTTATCTTTATCTCTATCTCTAAATAAGCTGCCTATGGAATTCAGTTGTGGGGAGATGGACAAACTCGATCGCCGTTTTGCACGAAATGAATCTGAACTTGTTGAACTTGAATCAGAACTGGAATAACTGGTTGGACTCGGCGGATGCGCGTCCATTTTTCCGGTGGAGTTAACCTGACGTGGTGGAATAGATAAAGGCCTTGTTTCCAGTTTTCCGGTGGAGTTGACAAGGCGAGAGTGCGGTGTGGGTGATGATTTGGCAGGGGAAGACTTGAGACTGGTCGTAATCTCATGCGTGGATCCAGGTTCTACTGGACTGGACTGGCCGCTTTCCTCGGTTTTACTTTGACTTCTCGATCGTGTTAGCAATTTTTTTTTCTGAGGATGCGTCACTGGATTGTGTGTGGGTGAGTGGGCACGACCTCGATTTCCTGGATTTCCTCCTGAACCTCCATTGCGTGCATCCGTCATTTTATCCCCTAAAATATTACTGAGAGTCCGAGCGTTACAGTATTCTGACTTGCAGATTCTCCCGCATTCACTTGCAACTGTCTGAATGCGCCATAGTAGTGTTCATATTCGTATTCAGCATAGAGATTTAATCCTGGCATGAGCCGATAATACGGTCTTACGATATAACGCATTTGATTGAGACCGCTGCCAATTTCTGCTTCGGTCAATGTTTTTGATGCGAGAATACTGCGTATGCCTAATCGTATGAAAAAGTTATTGGTGATTTGTGTATCACGAGAGAGTTCGATATCCAGTTTCGCACTGCCGCTATATAAATAACTACGCACATCGGTCTCAATAAAATACGGCATTAATCCTTCAATGCCAACACCTGGCTGCCAATAAGGTGTTTGTGCTGGTCTATACACATAATTGGCACCGCCTTTGATGGCCCAGAATTGATCGAGTAAATGCCAGTAAAAAATATCCATGTCAGCATTTTCTATTTTGCCCTGTTTCATTTCGGCATCATTTACAAATAATTCAAGCTTATGATAATCCGGGCCGAATAAACCGTTATATGTTACTCGTGAACTATTCTGGAATGGATCAAAACCGATATCGAGAAAATTGGCAAACCAGAAACCAGCAGGGTGTGCCATGGGATGCCTAACAAGAGAGGTATCAAGTGGTCTTGTTTCATCTTTCCTGACGATGGGACGATTAATATATTGCGTATTTTTGGCGACATTTTCAGGCGGAATTTCGCCTTTGGTCAATTCGATTAAAGTGGAATATTGAAACACGCGCGACATTCCAGACATCATGTGATACAGCATATGACAATGAAAAAACCATTGACCGCTTGCATCCGTATCCACATCTGCCGTTATTGTCGCACCTGGTGGTACATCAATTGTATGTAACAGCGGATCATAAGCATCATTGCCGTTTCGCAAAATAAACCAGTGACCATGAATATGCATGGGGTGATGCATCATGGATGTATTGGTGAAGACAAATCGATAGCGTTTGCGAGGCTCCAGCAGAATGGGATGCGCATTATATTCCGGCACGCCATTGACAAACCAGATGAAGCGATCCATGTATCCAAATAATTCCATGTTAATTATTTTTGCAATAGGCTTATCTGGATCATTGGTTTTAACCGCGGCGACAATATTTTCGTATTTTGTTCCCGAGGAAGTTTGATCCGTGTCAGTCGGCTTCGAAAATGTATCACCCATGATAGTGGGTTCGGTTGGCATATTCATTTCCATGGAAGACATATCATGTGATGAATGATCCATGTCTCCCATCATCATGGACATCATTTCGCGTGTTACAGGCAAAGGCTCAGGAAAACGCGGCACTTTTTTATAATTCACGATGTGGTTAGGCGAAGTGATTAAGGCACCGTAAGCTGCGCCTACCGTATCAACGGATTCAGCATAAATAATGTAAGGATGATTTTTTTCGATCTTAACCAGGACATCATAAGTTTCGCCAGGTGCAATAGTGAAATCACGGACGGGATACGGTTGAATGTTATTTCCTTCCACGTGCACCATTTGCATGGTTGCGTTTGGTATTTTGATATGAAAAATGGTGCCACCGCCTGCACCTATAAATCGCAGACGTACAATATCACCTATTTTAACGGCTGCAGTCCAGGGTCTTGCATTTGTTTGTCCATTTAATAAAAAAGCATCGTAAGCAACATCACTGATGTCATAAATGCTCATGCGCATTTGCTGCATCATTTTGTAATCAGCTATTAAAGTTTGCCGCTCATTCTTATCTGCCTTGCGATAATCATGAATAAATTTTGCGAGAGAAGGTTGTAGTGGAAAGCGGGGCGAATAATAGCCGCCTTCTTTTTTGAGATTCGCAAGAATTTGATTGGGGTGAGTGTTGCTCCAATCCGACAAGACAATGGCATAGTCTTTTGTATACTGAAAGGCGGGATGTGTCGGTGGGTCTATCAGAAAAGCACCGTATAAGCCTTGTTGTTCCTGAAGGCCTGCGTGTGCGTGATACCAATATGTGCCAGCTTGCCTTAATGTAAATTGATAATGAAAAACGCCGCCCGGGGGAATGCCTTTCTGAGTAATGCCTAACACACCATCCATTTGCCAGGGAAGAATCATGCCATGCCAGTGAATGGCAGTTTCTTGATCTAATTGATTATGAACATGGATGGTAACTCTATCACCTTGTTTAAAATGCAGGGTTGGTGCTGGAATCTGATGATTCACGGCAATGGCTTTGCGTGCTTTTCCTGCAAAATAAACGGTTTTATACTGGACAACCAGCGTCACTTCCCGGGATTTTGCAAAAGTCATTGTGACATTTAGCAGACTGGTGGTGAAAATCGCGATGAGTAATGCCATTTTCAGTATTTGCTGCATTGATACACTGCTCCGGAAGGTTTTGCGCAGTGTACTGTAGAAGAGAAGAGGATGGGAGGTCAAGTTCAATTATTTCGTAGATTGAGGCTCTACCTTCATGGAATATCCTTTCATGTCGTTATTTATCCTGCTTGCATAAGAGATAGTGCAATCTCCATTCACGCACTTGGTTGCGCCATAAATAATTTGATTGCCTTTCATGAAATACAGTATGGATTCAGAATCGCATTTCCATTCATAGCCAGAAACCGTGTTGTTCTGTTGAAGCGTTGTCGCACCAAAATGATTTTGTAACCACGCGAGACTTTCCCAGGAGTAAGCTGTTTTTGATCCACCGCCTTGTTGTGCAATGTCATTTATTTGTTTCATCACATCCGAACAGGTTAATTCTGCTGTCTTTGCAGGTGCGGTCAGTTGTGGTGGTGTAAGTTGTGGTGGTGCAATATTAGTTTGTGTGAGGGGTTTTACTTGCGGTGTTGGTTTCGCGGGTTGTGCGCTCAAACAATTAAGACAAACCGATAATATGCCAGCACCATTCTCTGAATTGTAAGCACCATCAATCTGAGTGATGATGCCTTTATTGTCAGTAATCACTGCAATATAGGCATCCGTGTTTTCAGGACAAACCCATTTGTACTGCATTTGATTGGGGGAAATTTTTTGGATTACTGCTTTTCCCAATTGCATTTTCAACCAGGTTAAATTCATCCACGGCAAGGTCTTTCTTGAAATCGCAGCCGCATATTTTGTTGTATCGGCATTAATTTGATTGGCAAGGTTCGCGCAGGTGGAGGCATGCATTAGTGAGGGAAAAAGAACCAGCAGCAATAGCAGAAGACGGGTCATCATGATCCAGGGTCCTGATAAATAAAATAATCCAGAATAGGCTAGCCTCTTAATCTGTACTTGTCCATATGAGAGTAAAATGAGTGTATACATAAAAATAAAAGGGAGTGGTCACCATGAAGCATCAAGGCCTGCATTTTTTGTTGTTCATTATCATTCTTGCTGTTGCTCCATCCCTGGCATTATCCATGCCATCACAAATTGATCCGCCCGGAGAAAAAATGGTATTGGTGAGCCCGCAAGAACACGCTTGGGGTGCATATGATGCTAGCGGCAGATTACTACGCTCAGGTATGGCTTCCGCTGGTGCGGATTGGTGTGAGGATATGGGGCAGGAGTGTCATACATCAACAGGCAGTTTTCGCGTGAAATCCCTTGGGAACAAAAGTTGTGTGTCACCGTCATTTCCTATCCCGAATGGCGGAGCACCCATGCCGTATTGCATGTATTTCACACGCTACCAGGCATTGCATGGTTCGTATGAAGTGCGTCATGCCAACATTAGTCATGGTTGCGTACGCATGCATGTGGCAGATGCAGAATGGCTGCGTTTTAATTTTGTGAATGTGGGAACGCTGGTGGTGATTGAGTCGTATTGAAGTTTAAATGATACCGAATTCCGGACGTTTGTATGAAGAAACAACTGTAGGCAACGGATCTAAAATGATATCACTATATTCCTCGTCATTGAGTGGATAGACTGTACGGCTTTTATTACTCGTCAGTTCAAGTTTTGTATCACTACTCGCAAGTCCTTCTTTATGGAAATAGGTATGGGTATTTGTTGAAGTTGTGTCATCTGGAAGTGGAATTTCCCTGACACACAACTTGTCCATCATCCAGCGGATAAATTTACCAGCATATCCAGCAAGCACAGAACAGCCACCGAGAAAAGTTATCCCAAGTATTGCCATGGCATTCCACAATGGCATATGAGTTGCAATCACCACTGCCACGGCAGATTTCGTCATCCAGACACCGAGCGCACCGAGGAGCGGCGGCGCAAAATAGCCAATGATGCCGATAATCAGCAGCAGGATTGCTGCCAGCGCGAGTCCTGTCAACATATCTTTTACAAAAGGATTTCTCTCGAAAAATCCTGGTTTTTTGCCTGAGATTAATTGTTTCGCTGTGATGGTGTCATTGTCAATTATGTCGAATGGTTTTGCATAAAGCGGCAGGTTTTCGCATAGGCTCGCCGCCCTGTTTTTATCGTATGGATTGTCAGCACATGCAAATTGTTTATTAAACTCGGCAAGTGCTTTTCTGCGGATGCCCATGCGCTTCAGTCTATCTTTTGTGCTGGCAAACTCATTCTGGAATTGAACCTGCTTTTTGAGTAAACCATGGGTCAGTTCAGCTGTTGCAAATTCTTTTTCTCCCTTGTCAGCATATTCCTCGATATAAGCTAACCCATGTTTTTTATAAACCGCATGTAAAAAATTCTGATAGCGCAGACTGTCGGCAGAATTTTTGGTGGTGTAGTCATTATGACCAGGAGAGTCTAATTGCAATAAATAAACCGGTGCACTTTTTTTTGATCCAAAGCGAATTCGCTGTGCAGCCACACCCATGGCAAGTTTGACACTACTTGAATGTGGAACAAGATCATCTTTTTTAGACGTAACAATGACGAGCGGAATATCATCAGGAAAAGATCGAATATAAGCTTTTGCCTGCGCCTTTTTTTCAAGACTATGCTGTTCCCCTATGAACCAATTTGCTGTGAATCGGTTATACAGAATGTTAGTAAAAAATTTGCCAACGTAATTTTTTATCACGGAAGTCACTGAAGCAGGCGGGCCTTCCAGTACGCATAGTTTGATATTTTCATACTGATGCTGAAATTTTGTCATTGCATTAAAAGTCGTTGATGCACCTCGGGACACACCATAGAGCACAATATTTTTTATGTCTGGGTGTTGCATATTTAAATCTTCAATTTTTTTCTTGTGTTCAGAAGTATCTGTCTCTTGTCCTAACGAAGCTTTTGCGAGATCAATATTGAAATTATTTAACGTGCCTTGTTGCTGATCTGTTGCATATAAAGGTTGGTAATCATCATGGATTTTATTTTCATGGACTTTCATGCCACGTAACCCAAGTTTAATGGCAGATAAGATTCGATTTAGAAAATTCCATTTGCTGTAATCAAAATCAACTTCTTTAAGTTCACTGCCTATCCATAGTCGCTCACGTGGTATGGTGTTTATCCCATCACGGGTTAAGCTGACACGTTCACCTGTGGTTGCGATAAAATTTTTTTCGTCAATATATCTGACGGCTTGCACTTGTGTTGTGCCTTTTCCGTGATAAAAAACATATGCGCTATTTGCAAGCTGATCTTCATTGGACCATCGTGATTTTGACATACCACACACACCCCTAGCTAATTTGTGCCATTATTATAGTATTTGTATGTTAATTTATCAATCCGCTTTGCATAGCCTGTTCGCGCAGCGCTGGTTGATGGAGTACGGCTCGTGATTTCATAGACATACTGTGGTTATTATTCAATGCGATAAGTGTTGTCCAGCCCCACCAGTTATCTGTCCAGTGCCTGTCATAAGGATTCGAAACATCTACTCTACGCATTAAATGTTGTGATTGGGCATCCCAGTAAAATAAGGGGGCGATATCCTGATTACCCTGGTTTTCAGTTTCATCGGCTTCAGGAATCAATGCGAGCTCGTCTGCATTGGTCGGCAAGCTGCCTTGCTGGTAGGCCGTAAAAATCGCATCCGCTGACAATTGCAGGGCGGTTTGCAGTATGATTTTATGCATTTGCATTTTGGGATTGAAGTAGGATTTATCGCCGTAGGCAATCCAGTGATCACCACGCTTGTTATGTACATGTAATCCAGTTGTATTTTCTTCATCATGCATATATTCAGCGAGCAGTGCGCCAAATTCTGTGGGTGATGTTTGTGTGCTTAATTCGACGCGGGGTGTGCGTATATGGCCTGCTGCAAATCGGTCAGACAAAAAATGGCAGGCGTAGGCATTGATGGCATAAGCGTATTCCAGTGTGCGCACATCATGGGTTTGATGAGCAAGAACGGCTTGTTCAAGTGCAATTTGATGACCAATTTTATAGGTGATTTGCGCATTATCAGTAAAATGATCGTAATTGTTTGAAGCGAGTGCCATATATCTTCCGGCATTTAACCACCAAACATCCGTCGTGCAGCCGCCGCCAGTGACACAATTATATTGCCGGTCATATTCACGCCCGATATGTTCATAAACGTCTTCTGGCTGTTCGCCATTTTGCATGCCTTCTACAAGCGTTTTTTCTTCAGCGTGAATCAGGACAATCAGTTTTTTGGCTTCTTCGACGGATTCTGTTTTGAGGGAAAATGAATTAAATGATTCCAGAAAAAGTTGTCTGCGGTTTATGTCAGATGTACCGGATGAGATGGGTGTATCTGTTCCATAAAAATCAGGCAGGGCGAGTATTTCACCGTAAGTGAGCAAGAGTCCATTTGCGAGCTTGAGCGGTAAAGCTTTTTGGCCAAGATCATCCGGTGAAAAATGCAAAATAATTTGATCGCCCATGGATATATGTTCGGGCGATGAAAATGATACGCGAGGTGTGTCGGCCCTATTGAGGGTGGGGAATAGTGAGAGTGATAAGGCGAGTGTTAGTAAGGTGCGGGAAATTTTCATAACATCGACAATCCAAATAATTTTTCACGCAACAAACTTGCACCACTTGATAATCTCGCCATCAGCGGTTTTTTGATTTCGTAACCTAATTCAAATAAATGGGCTTTTTTACTTTGTTCAAAAAGATAATCGTCACTCGTTTTAATTTCATCCACAAGATTGAGCGTAAGGGCTTGCAAGCCAAGCCAGTGTTCGCCAGTCGCCACTTTGGCAATATCAATATGGTTGCGGTATTCCTGAATGAGATTTTTGAATAATACATGAATATCTTCAATTTCATGCTGTAATTTGTCCCTGCCTTCATTGGTGTTTTCACCAAAGAGTGTGATAGTGCGTTTGAATTCACCGGCGGTATGTAATTCAAAATCAATATGCTTGTCTTTTAGCAAGCGATGAAAATTGGGTAATTGAACTACCACGCCAATGGATCCGACGATAGCGAAGGGCGCGGAAAGAATTTTATCAGCAACGCAAGCCATCATGTAACCGCCGCTTGCAGCGATTTTATCAATCGTGATCACAAGCGGAATTTTTTTTGCACGTATACGCATTAATTGAGCTGCCGCCAAACCATAGCCATGAACAACGCCGCCAGCACTTTCGAGACGGAGCACGATTTCATCAGCGGGTGTTGCGATATTCAACAAAGCTGTGATTTCTTCGCTTAACGATGAAACGGCAGTTGCTTTCATGTCGCCATGAAACGTGAGTACAAAAATATTTTTGCAGGGTTGCTCTATTTTAGTTTTCGCTTTTTCTTCCGCTTTTCTGGTTTTGAGAAATTGTTTAAATTGTTTTTTCGACAAGGTTTCCGCGAGCAATGCTTCTTTTGTGTCTTCGTATTTGTGATTCAGGTTTTTGATGACCAATCGGCCTCTGGATTTTTCCTTTCCTTTGGCAAGCAGTGCGAGAAAGGCAACAAGCAGAGTGAGTATGAGTAAGCTAATGATAATGGCTTCAGCGGTAAAAATACCAAGTTGGGTCAATGCTTGTGACATAGTTAAGATTCCTATTTTTTCCTGTGAATTTTTTTATTTTCCCGTATCAACATTATTTTCTGGTTAATTTTGTAGTGATGTGCCTTCGTCTCGTCCATGAGAATCATTTTCCATTCCCATTGCGAAAGTCCTGTTTTATTGGGGAAGAGATAAGCAGGATCAATGGGAATTTCGCCAGGATGTGATTTGTATAACCAGCTATAAGAACGCGGAGCAACAGCGATAATCCCTACCCAAATGGTTGAATGGGTTTCCGCAATGATTCGGTTAGAATCCCACAAGCGCAAGACGAGCAAGCCTTTGATCCCTTTGGCACCCCGTCTTGCGAGAATGAGTTCAGGTCGTTTATCAAGATATTGTGGTGAAATCATGGATAAATAATCTGTACTCTTGATATCAGCAATGCGATGCAGTGTGCTAACGAGATCGCGTGCAGGAGGGTTGCTCCAGCCTTCCTTTACCAGTGTTTCCTGAATTTTATTGATATCACCAGCCCATACAATATTAATGGGTTGAGAAGGGAAACCAAATAAACTGGCGGTATACGCTGGCAACATATCATTTTTTTTCCACCATTCATTCATGCCGATTTTTAAGGCGCGTGGACTGATTTGTGCGTAATTGATTTTAAGCTGGTTGAAATGTGTGTAATGGTAAAATCCGAATATGAGCGAGAGGGAAAACAGTGAAACAAGTGTCATGAGAAGAGGATTCAGGTGAGGTTCTGCTTGACGCTCATAAGAGAGAATGACCAGCATTAATACAGCAGATGCGAGCAGCCATGAACTTAAGACATCGGTAAACCAGTGCGCACCCAGATAAAGTCGTGACACACCCACCATGAAGGAAATAAAAATAGCGAGTATATAAATGGGTAAGCGGAATTTGGGCTGCACGGATCTTGCAATGAGAAAAGCAAGACCCATAAAAACCGTGGTGGCAAGAGCAGTATGTCCGCTAGGCATGGAATACGTTTCCGGGCTGTGGAAAAGACCCCACGGACGTGGTGATTTGAGTAAATTTTTTAATACGAAAACACTGCCTGCTGTCATGATACCAAGTGCAAGAGCATGAAAGGCGGCTCGCCAGTGCTTGAAAACGAGGAGTAAGGCAAATATCACCATAACGACCGGCAGGATGATTTCCTTTTGTCCGAGCAAGGTGATATTTAACATAATCGTGTCTGCGACTTCGGTGC
>Ga0206990_1092_pt1 | contig 18535 bp, 16 predicted proteins | sample Alteio_BWMinCont_8_FD_153283 | JGI IMG/M metagenome (GOLD analysis project Ga0206990, IMG submission 153283) | Enriched cells from forest soil in Barre Woods Harvard Forest LTER site, Petersham, Massachusetts, United States -... | ecosystem: Environmental > Terrestrial > Soil > Temperate forest >... | reverse complement strand
TGAATTTTTGGGAAGGGATTATACTGTGAAGAGGCTTTGCCACTTTTTAGCTAAAAGGTTCTAACACATAAACTCTAATCTGTAATAAGCCTATGACTTTGGTAGTAATTTCCAAATTTATCATATTTATATTCGGATTCATCACTTAAAATCATTTCTGAATCATAATATTTTTCTTGTTTTAATTTACCATTTTTAAAGTATTTATAAAAACTAATAACTCTTAAACTATCCTTTAAATCATATTCTCTTTTTTCAATTACATTCCCCTTCTTATCATATTTGAATGTATATTTTAATGCAGGATAATAATCATGTGGATAGTCTATTTCCTCAATAATATTACCTTTTTTATCACATTTCATTGATGTAGGATAATAGTCATCACTTTGGCAATACATTATATTAACATTAAGTAATAGAACAAATAATGCAGCCGTAATATTTCCTGAATTCTTAATCATATTTTATGAATCAAACGCTGCTTTACTGAAAGGTTATAATACATGATTAAAAAGGATTATGAAGAAAAATATTACCATTCCAAGGATATTCAATACCTCTCCCAAAAGTAAAACTCCAAGTTAGCCAAATTGCCGTCAAAAGGAACATTGACCCAATTACATATAAAAATGTTTTCAGATTTAATTCCTCTTTTTGTATTCGATAAATTATTAAAATAATAATAAAGTGTGAAATTGCTAAGAATCCTGAAACAATAAGGTAGGTTATGTCTCCCAGTCCGCCTCCAAATGCAATATTGTTATTAAGGGTTAATATGGTTATAAGTGTCAAGTATCCAAAAATTGTCCAATTGTATATTTTCGCCATTTTCATTTTTATACTTGTATAGTAAATCACTCCAACGGGTAGTATAGCAGAGGGGTTACTCATCCAAATATAACTATAATATCATATCCAAAAATATATCCCACCGAAATCTGATAATACCTTACCTTTGAATTATTATATATAAAATATAAATACTGTATTATGAATACAATAAATGCAATGAAAGTCGGCTTGACAGCTATTGGCCTGATTATTTTATCATCGTGTAGCCAGTCATATAAGAATAAAGATTATTCTGCCCCAGCTGACCATGATGAAGCGGGCAGTCAAAGAACTCAAAGTGCTTCCGTTCAATCTGCGCTGCAAGACTCTACTGCCACCCCGGCTAATGGATACATTTCATCTATGATTGCAAGCTACACAGGAGATACCGCAAGGAAGTTCATTAAAACAGCGGATATGAAATTTAGAGTCAAAAACGTATATACTGCTACCTATGCTATTGAGGACATCATTAAAAAAAATGATGGCTTTGTAACCTCTACCATACTTAACAGCACGATTAATAACAAGACTGTCACAACTATCAGCGAAGATTCTTCTGTTGAATCAACCTACTTTACGGTAAGTAATAGTATGACATTACGTGTACCCAGCTATAAACTTGATTCTACACTCCGGACAATTGCCAAACTGATCAATTATCTTGATTACCGCATTATAAAAGCGGATGATGTAGAATTCGATATTATGTTTAACCAGTTTACCATGTACAGGACACAGAGCCATGAAAGAAGGCTTACTACCGATATAAATAAGCAAGGTAAAAAATTACAGGAGACCTCTAATGCGGAAAATGTGCTTAACCAACTGCAGGAAGAAGCGGATAATGCGAAAATTGAAAACCTGAAACTGAATGACAAGATTAAATTCAGCACCATAGACCTGGAGATATATCAACGGGAAACCATTAAAAGAGAATTAATAGCCAATGAGCAAAACCTGCGTGCCTACGAACCCGGCTTTTGGTTCAAGGTTGGAGCTGCCTTAAAATCAGGATGGGAAATTCTAGAAGCTATTCTTATATTCCTCGCTAATATATGGTTCCTTTACCTGTTTGCTTTAGCAGGGTATTTTATATACAGGATATTGCGAAAAAACAAGTAAAGTAATCACGGCCGGCATTGTTTTTATTTCTTAATACCTGCTTAATTTCAATTACCTTTGAACCTTCATTCACCATTTACAATTCACAATTTAAAATATGAAGCTCGCAAACTATGTAGAAGGGAAATGGGTAGAAGGCACCGGGGAAGGTGTTGCACTGTTTAATGCCGTAACCGGACAACAAATAGCCGAAGCCACTACCAAAGGAATTGATTTTGGCGCTATGCTTGATTATGCGCGCAATACAGGAAGCCCTGCATTGCGCAAAATGACCTTCCATGAACGAGCGTTGATGCTCAAAAAACTGGCGCTCTACCTGACTTCTAAAAAAGATATTTTTTATAAACTGTCGTATGCCACCGGGGCTACCAAAGCCGATTCATGGGTAGATATTGAAGGCGGTATAGGCAACCTGTTTGTATATGCCAGCAAAGGCAGGCGCGACCTGCCCAACGAAACTTTTTACGTGGATGGCAAACCCGAAATGATCTCCAAAAACGGAACATTCATTGGCCATCATATCTGTGTTCCACTGGAGGGAACAGCTGTACACATCAACGCATTCAACTTTCCCTGTTGGGGAATGCTGGAGAAAATAGCTGTCAACCTCCTTGCCGGAATGCCCGCTATTGTGAAGCCTGCCACTATTACATCCTACCTTACCCAATTAATGGTGCAGGAAATTGTTGCATCGGGCATATTGCCCAAAGGCGCACTGCAACTGCTCTGCGGCAGCACCGGAGACCTGCTCGACCACATGACAGGACAGGATGTAGTTACTTTTACTGGCAGTGCTACCACCGGAAGAAAATTAAAATCGCATCCAGCTATTCTGGAAAACTCAGTGCGCTTTAACATGGAAGCAGATTCCTTGAACTGCTGCATACTTGGGCCTGATGCAGTTCCGGGAAGTGAAATATTTAACCTCTTTATTAAAGAAGTAGCCAGGGAAATGACGGTGAAAGCAGGACAAAAATGTACCGCTATCCGTCGTACCATTATCCCCAATAACCTCACTCAACCCGCTATTGATGCACTTAAGAAAAGATTAGCCGGTATCGCTTTGGGAGACCCCTCTGCTGAAGGGGTGCGTATGGGCCCACTGGCAGGAAAGGAACAGGTGAAAGAAGTACTGGAAAAAGTAAAAATCCTGCAACAAACCTGCGAGACCGTTTTCGGAAATTACGATGACTTCGAAGTGATGGCAGCCGATAAAAAGAAAGGCGCGTTCTTTCCCTCCATGTTGCTTTACAGCGCAGACCCATTCAAGAATTTAGCGCCGCATGAAATTGAAGCCTTCGGACCGATCAGCACGCTAATGCCTTATAAAAATGTATCTGATGCTGCTGAACTTGCCCGCATGGGTAAAGGTAGTTTGGTAGGTTCTGTATTTACCGAAGATGATTCTTTTGCCCGCGAAATTGTACTCAGTACTGCAGCCTATCACGGACGCATGGTGCTTATCAATTCCCGTTCGGCGGGAGAAAGTACCGGCCATGGCTCTCCCCTGCCCCACCTTGTCCATGGCGGGCCGGGACGTGCCGGAGGAGGCGAAGAAATGGGCGGTATGCGCGGCATATTTCACTACATGCAGCGCACAGCTATTGAAGGCCACCCAACAACCATCATGCACATTACCGATGTTTACCAACCCAAAGCTGACCAGTGGGAAGATGTTATCCATCCTTTCCGCAAGCATTTTGAAGAATTGAAAATCGGGGAAACAGTAGTAACCCACAAACGCACGGTAACTGAAGCTGACATTGTAAATTTTGCCAACATAAGCGGAGATAATTTTTATGCCCACATGGATGTCACTTCCCTTGAAGGCACTATGTTTACAAGCAGAGTAGCACATGGTTACTTTGTTCTCTCTGCCGCTGCAGGACTTTTCGTAGACCCGAAAAAAGGGCCCGTGCTTGCCAACTACGGACTGGATGAATGCCGTTTTGTAAAACCTGTTTATGTGGGAGCTACCATAGGCGTGCGCCTCACCGTAAAGGAAAAAGTAGCCAAAGAAAATAAAGAAGGAGAAAGGCCCCAGGGCATTGTAAAATGGCAGGTAGATGTATATGATGAAACAGGGGAAACAGTTGCGTTGGCAACTATTTTGACAATTGTAGCGAAGAAAAATCCGTAAATCCTTACTTCGACGCCGCCCGGATAATTTTCAGTAATACGGCAATTACCGCTATAACCAAGAGCCAATGAATAAGCCAGCCAATATGAAATATAAAAAAGCCTAAAAGCCATAATACTACTAAGGCTACTGCAATGAAATAAAGTAGATTTCCCATCGTGTTTAGTGATAAATATTTTTACAAGTTCCTTTCATAAACCTTCGACAAATATATAAATAAACATCTTGGGTAAATAGTGCCAACTTTACGCTCAAAACATCCAATTTTTCGATAAAAATAACTCAAAAACAAATAGTTATCTCTTTTTTGCTTTTCGTATTAATTTTAATTCTACATTTGCCTTATAACGTCTTATTAAAATATTAATTAATTAATTCCTTAAACTATGAAAAAGTTATTTTTAGCATTATTCGTTTTAACTACATCGGTTGCGTTTTGCCAAACCACCAGTGATGAGTACAATTATTTAAGATCAGGATATGGCATGCAGTTAACTTCCGGCGGAGATATGAAAGCAGGATATGCCATGCAAGATAAAGGCACCACCCCTGACGCTGGCATTTCGGTTGACATCAGGTATTTATTCAGAACCAACGGTAACGTATTTGCAGGAGCCGTATTAATCGTTAACGGTTTGAAAAATGGCAAAAATAGCCTTCCTACCCAGTACTTTGTATGTCCGGCTGCAGGTTCTGACATGAACCAATGGAACAGTGCTTTGGCTGATATTCGCCAGGCATGCGGCAATGATAAGAACGCTTATGAAGCCCTCATGTTTGCATTCATGCACGTTGTTCCTTAATAAAATTTGATATTCTTTTAAAAAAACCCTTGTAGTAATACAGGGGTTTTTTATTTCCCTTTTACTATGGTCTCAGCCGGTTGCCTGTTTTTCAATTGCAGGAAAAAGCGTATATTGGCGAAGTTATGCATAAATCGAAATTATTAAAAGTTTATTCCTGTGTTCATTGTGCTGAAGTAGAGGTTGGAACCACCACGCCTAAAATACGGGGATGTAAAAAATCATCTTTTCATCACTGGGTATGCCTTGGTGAGCGGGGACTTGATAAATATGTATGCCAAAGCTGCGGCATAAAAGTCAATATATATGGAACACCATCGGTAGAGGGTTGTTCGGTCGGAAAGACCCATACCTGGAATAAAGTCTAGGCCAACTCCTTATAATAAAAGAATACTTTGAGTGTAATCAATTACTGAAATTACACGTAGCTTTGCATGATAAGCAATCCTACTTAAACTACATGTTCGCCATTATTGACATAGAAACCTGCGGCGGCCGGTTCGAATATCCCAAAGGCAGGATAATTGAAATATCCGTACTGGTGCATGACGGCTTGCAGGTGGTTGATAAATTCACTTCGCTCATCAATCCCGGGTCTTATATATCACCTCTCTATACGCGCATTTCAGGCATCACCAATGACATGGTTGAAAATGCCCCGCGCTTTCACCAGGTTGCAAAACGCATACTTGAAATGACGGAAGGAAGAATTTTTGTGGCTCATAATGTAGGCTTCGATTACGGATTTGTGAAGGAAGAATTTAATTCCCTGGGGTATAAATTCCAGCGGGAAAAACTATGCACCGTCCGGCTGAGCCGCAAGCTTATACCCGGGCGTATTTCATACAGCCTTGGCCATTTGTGCGCTTCGTTAAATATTCCGATTGAAGGCAGGCACAGGGCAGAGGGCGATGCAGTTGCCACGGCCCAGTTATTTGATCTGCTCCTGCGCTTAAAAGCCGATCATCCGCAATATAAAAACATGGGCGTGGAAGAAATAATGGACAGGCGCATAGATAAAATTAAACAGTATATTCTAAAAAAACTACCGGAAGACTGCGGGGTTTATTACTTTTTAGATAAAGAAGGAAAAATAATTTATATCGGGAAAAGTTCAAATATGTACCAGCGGGCATTGAGCCATTTTAACTCCAAAGAACGTAAAGGCAAACGCATGCTGAATGACCTATATGACGTGAATTTTCAGCTTACCGGAAGTGAACTGGTAGCCCTGCTGGTAGAATCGGAAGAAATAAAAAAGCACAGGCCTCAATATAACCGGGCACGCAAAGCAGATACATTTACACATAGTATTAACTGGAGTGAAGATGAAAACGGAATTATCAATTTCAAGATAACCTCGTCCGGAGAACCATTCAATGTGTTGCGCTCTTTCACCGGCTATGCAAGTGCCCGGGAGTGCCTTGAAAGATGGTTGGATGAATATTCATTATGCCTCCGGTATTGCGGGCTGACAGAGGATGATGCTATTTGTTTTAACCATCACATAAAAAAATGCAATGGCATTTGTGCAGGTGAGGAAGATACAGAAACTTATAACAAGCGGGCATTAAAAATAGTAAAGGAGTATTCATTCGGCAATACGAACTTTCTTATTGTGGAGGAAGGAAGGCACGCAGAAGAAAGGGCACTGGTGCTGATTGAAAATGGCCATTACGGAGGTTATGGCTATGCAGATTTAACAGGGCAGGCAAACTCACCTGAAGAGTTGCGCGAGGCTATAAAAAAAACGCATTCATATCCCGACAATGATGATATAGTACGCGGCTGGTTAAATAAACATAACGTGAAAACCCTTTTGTTAAAAGGAATTAGCGACAAGGTTACCGGATAAGCTGCACAAAGCCCTTCCTTTTGGTAATGGTGCCATTGCAGGTGGTATTTATTAAATAATAATATATCCCCGAGGGTGCCTGTCCCCCGCCTTCCGTACTCCCATTCCAGTATTGAGTCAGGTCAGTTGTTTTGAAAACTTCCTTGCCCCACCTGTCATATATTAGAACAGACCACGACTGAAGATTAGAAGTATTAATGCGGAACATGTTATCTAATCCTAATTTTCCCGCATTGCTAGGAGTAAACACATTGGGTATGGTATCGGTAAAACAAGGCTCCTCAACTGTTACGGTAACAAACCTTTCTGCAGGACAACCCAGTGAATCTATACCTGTAACAGTATAGGTTGTGGTTACTGTCGGGTCAGCAATAATATCTGGACAAGAGTCGCAACTTATTTTCACATCGGGGCTCCAGTTATAGTGTGTAATACCGGCGCCGCTTGCATTCAGATGAGTGGAGTTACCGGATATTATAACGGTATCGCAGCATACATTAACAGCAGGATTATATACAGTTACAGAAGTGTTTGCTGTGCCTTTGCAACCATTGGTAACCGTTACATTGTAATTGGTATTAGTAGTTGGGCTTACCTTGATGGAATCGGTTGTTTCTCCATCGCTCCAACGATACGTTCCGCCTCCGGTGGCTTTTAGTGTGGTTGATTCACCCTTACATATTTTTTGAGGTTGGGTAATATTTACTGTCAGTGCAGCAGCTACACTAACAGTAACAGTAGTGTCTTTAGGGCAACCGTTTTTTGTAACTGTGACAGTATAGGTTGTAGTGGAAGAAGGCGATACTGAAATACTGCTTGCCGTAGATGAAGTACTCCATAAATAAGTACCTCCCCCGGTTGCGTTAAGTGTTGCCGTGCCACCAATACAAATGGTTGTGTCTTTTACTGTTACAGAAGGCAATGGAGTAACAGTAATTGTGATCTGTGTATCTTTAGGGCAAGTACCATTACTGATGCCGACAGTATAAATCGTAGTGGCCGGGGGCGATACCGTTATGACAGCTGTAGTGGCAAAATTACTCCATAAATAAGTGCTTCCCCCGCTTGCTGTTATGGTGGTCGATTGGCCGGCGCAAACCGTAATACTGCTTGCTCCAATATTCACAACAGGAAGAGGGTTGACAATAATTTTTATAATCGTATCTTTTGTGCAACCTCCATTATCAATTCCAACAGTGTATGTAATGGTGGATGAAGGCGATACTGTGATAGAAGATGTTGTAGCGGCATTACTCCAGGAATAGCTTGTACCTCCGCTTGCAGTTATAGTGGTAGATTGACCAGCACAAATAGGATTCATAGTGGCGCTTAGTGTAACAGTAGGCAGGGGCATTACAGTTACTTTAACAGAGTCTTTTACCACCCCGCAAGGTGTAGTAACAGAAACGGTATAGGTAGTAGTGGCTGTTGGTGTGGCAACAGGATTGGGTATAGCAGGGTTGTTCAATCCGCTGACGGGCAGCCATGCATAAGCCGTTCCTCCTGTTGCTTTAAGCGAATCGGTAGAACCTTTGCAAATAGTATTATTTGGAGTGATGGTTACAGATCCGGCACCTATAACAACCACTTTAACAGGTATGCGGTATGTGCCGGGGCAGGTTCCAACATAATATGTTGTTGTAGTTACCAATATAGGTGTTGTATAACTGGGCCCTGATGCAATAAAAGCGCTGCCGCTATCGGCAGTGTACCATTCAATGGTAGTTCCGCCGGGTGGGCTTCCTAAAATGGTTTCATTTAATGTAGCGGTATGCCCGCTGCAAATAGTATCATTGGGCATGTTAGCCAAGTGAAAATTATTGATGGTTGCATTGCTTGTACCTGCTCCGCCAATCGTAGCTCCATTGGGCGGGAAATTTGCCATTGGGATTGCATGCGTTATTCCGTTAGCTCCACCGGTAACTGTTTCTACCAGTCCGCCATTGGAAGTGGCAATGTATCCTCCTCCTCCACCGCCGCCGGGCCCTTCGGCTTCATCGTCAACACTAAAATTTGATTGCATGAGTTGGTTCCCACCGGTACCTCCATTGGCAGCAAGGGAAATACCTGATATGTTTCCTACTGAATTGACAATAATAGTTCCTCCACCTCCTGCACCTCCTGCAGCATCAATACCCGATGTATGGCCAAAAGCAGGAACAGGATCATAGGTATTAAATCCATTTTCTCCATTCGATATTATTTGTCCCGCACCTGAAACTGTTCCGTAACTCATAAGGTATACCATTCCTCCTCCTCTACCGCCTTTTCCGCCGTAGCCATCATTCTGGTCACCTGCTCCGCCGCCGCCAGCCATAAAAATTTTCCCGGTAGCATAATTCAATGGGCGTCCACCCCTGCCACCTACGCTTCTTCTCCAGTCTCCAGCCCAGGCACTTCCCCAAGCAGGATTAATATTACCCGGGCCATCGGTTAAAGGATTTACATTGTTGCTGGAAAAAGAATAACCGCCTCTGCCGCCACCGGATGAAGCAAATGCAGCCATCCAGCTATATTCCAACTTCCAAGCTGTTATGTTATTTGGAGTGCTGACATCCGGGGTTCCAAATCCATTAATATAATTTGCAACCACCCCGCCATTAGCTCCGCCGCCACCGCCGGAATTTTGAACGTCGCCGCCGCCGCCGGCATTGCCGGGAGCACCCGTACCTTCTTTTCCTCCATATTTTGTATAATTCCATTCGTATCCTCCAATTCCTTCTCCTTTTTCTTTTCCTAAACTTTGGAATGTAGAAGAAAACCAAGTGTCTCCCCAACCAATGCTATCCTCACTATGAAATTGACCACCCCTGAAACCCGCTGAATCTGCATTTATAGCTCCCCCAGCATTAATAACAGTATTGTTTTCCACTTCAATAGCAATTATTCCGCCTATAGCGCTGTCCCATTGGTCACAGGTAATTATTCCCCCATTGTTTATTGTAAGTGATTTATACCTTGGAACCCTTACGATCTGCACTTTCCCTGTATCTATATAGTTAAATTGCAAAGGGCAATCTAATTGTATGGTGGTTGGGGTGACAGCATTGACTTCGGCAAATTCATAGTTTCCGCAGTTATTATAGTTTACTACGCTACCCCAGGAACTGTCATCAGGTAAACCTACATTATCAGCAACCGGATCAATATGTCCGTTAAGTGTTGCACCCTGCATCTGAATAATCATTATCAGATCTCCAATAGCAAGAGGCCCGGAAAAACGGACGTGTGTATTTAACGTACTGCTGGCTACTGTTATAATAGTGCTGCCGGCAGGGGCATTGGCTGTAAGATATGTATATTCATTTACCTCTATAGAACTTGAAACTGTAAGGTTCCCATCTCTTCCCTGTTGGGCAAAAAGTGCTGTAGAAGCAATACAAAAAATGAAAAAAAATAGTTTCCCTCTCATCTTTAGGCTGTTAAAAGAATACGAATATACAAATAATTTGGGGAAATATTACATTTTGGGTTAATATATCTATCAAAATGAATGATTTATACCTTTTAAATAGGATAAAGCCTCCTTTTAAGGCTTATTCAACATATAAAACCATTCCTTTCAAATATTCCCCTTCGGGATGATAGATGCTTATTGGATGATCGGCCGGTTGCGATAAGTATTTTACTATTCTGATACTCCTCCCTGTTTCGATAGCGGCTGCTGTTATGGCCCCGTGAAACAGGTATTTATCTACTACCTGTGAGCATGAAAAGGTTAAAATAATTCCCCCCGGTTTAATTCCTTTTATAGCTAAGGCATTTAATCTTCTGTATCCCATTACAGCCTGGTGTCTGGCATCGCGGTGTTTGGCAAATGCAGGAGGGTCTACTATCATCATATCGTATTCTGACGAATGGCTTCCTAAAAAATCAAAGGCATCCGCATCAAATGAAGTTTGCCTGGCATCCTTACCGAAATTCAGGCCAATATTTGTATCGGTAAGCTTAATAGCAGTCTTTGAGCTGTCGACGGAATGTACTTGGGTAGCGCCGGCTTTCAGTGCATAGGCAGAGAAACCGCCTGCATAGCAAAAACAATCCAACACTTTTCTTCCGGCAGCATATTGCGCAACTAATTTCCGGTTCTCACGCTGGTCAATAAAAAAACCTGTTTTCTGGCCTTCCTCCCAATCAATATGAAACCGAAGGCCGTTCTCAAGTACTTGCTTTTCATGATCGCTGGCGAATAGGTAGCTATTTTTTAATTCGCTTTCTCCTTCACTTTCCGGGGGTACCTTTGTTCCTGAAGCACCCAGGCTTTCTTTACTTTTATCATAAACAGCTTTCAATTTTGTCCCGTATATTTCTTTTAATGCCTCCACCAGGTGATTCCTTTCGCGATACATACCGATAGAATGCGCCTGTATTACAGCAGTACCATTATAATAATCAATTATCAAACCGGGTAACCCGTCCCCCTCGCCGTATACAAGACGGTAAACATTGGTATTTGCATCATCCGTCAGCCCAATAGATTTCCGGTAATCAAAAGCTTTTTGAATTTTCGATTTCCAAAAAGAAACACCGGGTACAACCTTCTCAAATGAAAAGATACGCACCATAATGGAGCCCTTTTGATAATGCCCTGTTCCAAGGTATTCATCTTTGGCTGAATAGACTTCCACAAAATCGCCATTCTTTAGATTTTCAGGTATCTTCTGTATCGCTCCGGAAAAAATCCATGGGTGAAAGCGCTTTGGGCTTTGGTCCTTCCCTGAATTAAGAACTATTTTGGTTATTTCGCTCATCCGGCAAAACTACAAAAAACAGGTCGGAGCCCGACAGGCAATTAAAAAAAGACAATAAAAGAAGGGGATTTTAACTATATTTGGAGTATATGAATTATATAAGGCATTTAGCTATTTTCTTCTTTACTCTAATTATTGTGACGTGTTGCAAAAGTCAAACTACGTCTCATGGTAACGTGGTACCCCCTGCAAAGGTTCAGTCAAAATTTGATTCTTTATATCCACACGCCTTTAATATGGCCTGGGTCCTACGCCAAAAAAATGAAAATGCCCAGGTAATTAGTTTTGATTGTAATTGCCAGGAAGGCCTGGGCCATCTGACCATCACTTTTGATACAAATGGTAACATCATGAGTAAAGAGACCCGCATTAATAAACAAGATTTACCAAAGAATGCTACTGATTACATAACAAACAATTACCCTAATGAATTTGAATATGGCAACATCACCAAAATTAACAATGAAGGAGGGATAAGCTATAGAGTCGACCTGAAGCAGGTTGTTCCTGATGGTAATGCAACAAGCGGTTATGTTTACATACTAAAATTCAAAGCTTCCGGAGAATTTATATCAGTGGATAAGCGATGACAATCAAATACCCGAACGATATAAATCTGAAATGATATTTTCATCTAAGCGGTAACGATACGGAAGGAATGCATCCTTTCCTGCATAATCAATGCCAATACGGGGACTTGTAATGATCTCTTTCTTTTTGAATGCTATTCCCCTGTCTTCAATCCAAATCAAATCTCCCGATAATGAAACACCCGAATGCGTTGTTGTAATTCCGAGTGCTGTAGATAAAGTCCCCGGCCCATTAGACGTTTTCTTTGTGATTGTATTTTGTTCTCTTCTTTTCAATATTTTACTAACTCCATCCGTTGGAATAACTCCCCTGATAAGGATTGCATGAGGTACATCTTTTTTATTGGTCACTACATTAAACAAGTGATGGATGCCATAACAAAGATACACATATACCACTCCGCCCTCGCCATACATAACTTCATTTCTTTTTGTACGCCTGCCGTTATAGGCATGGGAGGCTTTATCAGTAATTCCGTTATATGCCTCCGCTTCAATTATCATTCCCGAGGTTATTGTTCCCCCGATATTCGTAACAAGAAATTTCCCAATCAGTTCATTCGTAATTTCAAGAACATCTTCCCGCAGATAAAAACCGGGCTTCAGTTTACTATGCTTCACTTTATGGTCTGATTAATTGCCCCACCTACGTATATAAATTCCGCCACCAGGGTGCCTTTATCATCATATTGCTTATCGTCTCCGTCTTTTAAAAAATCATACGAGTCGGGGCTGTATATGGATTGTGATTCCTCTTTCAGCTGGCCATTGGCAAAATATTCCTTTAAGCTATAACGGATCACTCCACTCGATTTTGAATCGAGTGGTAAAAAGATGGATTCCGGTTTCCCATCCCTATAATAAAAACATCTTCTCATAACACGCTGATGTTTTTTATCGTATTCTTCCACATAAGAAAGTTGACCGTTATCGAAGTAATCCTGCCACAATATAGAATTACCATCCAAATACACTACGTCTGATTTGAGCGTTTCGTCCTGGTAGAATTTTTTTAATTCATTTTTACGTTCCGTTACCGGTTTAAATGCCCTCTCCACTTTTCCATCGGGATAAAAGTTTATATATTCCGTAAGCACGCCGGCTGTGTAAAAACCTTTATGGAGAAGTTTTCCGTCCGGATAATAATCATCTATCATGTTATTGCATAAGCTACCATCGGAAAACTTCCTGACTTTATATCCGTCCTCAGCAGGATTAAACTTGGCGTAATATTGTATTCCATAAACAGAATCAAACACAAAGGCAAAGGAATGCATTTCAGAACCCAATGTTTTGCTTAATGATATTTGACCGGTGACACTATTTAGTGAAGCCAAAAATATAAGCAATATGGTTCCTGAAAATACTTTCACTATTCCCCAATTAATGTAATCCCTTTTCTGCCAGATAGCGCTCCGAATCCATAGCAGCCATACAGCCGCTGCCGGCTGCAGTAACGGCTTGCCTGTATGTTTTATCTTGTGCATCTCCGCACGCAAACACACCCGGAATCTTTGTTTTTGAAGAACCCGGAACAGTTTTCAGGTAGCCTTGTTCATCCATATCGATCCAACCTTTAAAAATATCTGTATTGGGTTGATGACCTATTGCCACAAAGAAACCTGTAATATTCAAAATCCTTTCTTCTTTTGTAACTGTATTCAATACGGCAGCGCTTGTTACACTTTTTTCTCCCAGCACTTCCAATGTTTCGGTATTAAAAAGCACTTCAATATTAGGCGTATTAAATACCCTGTGCTGCATGGCTTTCGATGCCCTCAGTTCATTTCTGCGCACAATCATATACACCTTGTTACAAAGTTTTGCAAGATAGGTAGCTTCTTCGGCAGCTGTGTCTCCACCGCCTACAATAGCCACATCCTGTTTGCGGAAAAAATATCCGTCGCATACAGCACAAGCCGAAACTCCAAATCCATTTAACCGTTGTTCAGATGGCAATCCCAGCCATTTAGCAGAAGCGCCTGTTGCTATAATAACTGAATCTGCCAGAAGGGTATCCTTTTCTTCCACCACCACTTTAAAGGGTGTTTTTGAAAAATCTACAGAACTTACATACGACCAGCGGATATCAGTACCGAACCGTTGAGCCTGTTTACGAAAATGCTCCATCATTTCAGGGCCTTGTATTCCATCCGGGTAACCGGGATAATTTTCTACGTCAGTGGTAATGGTCAGTTGCCCCCCGGGTTGCAAGCCTGCAATCATCACAGGGTTCATATCAGCGCGTGCAGCATATATGGCAGCTGTGTATCCGGCGGGGCCGGAACCGATTATTATGCATTTTTTCTTTTCTTCCGTTGTCATATAACTAAATGTTGAATATTCTATTTTGTAAATGCCAAATGTAACTTAAAAGCAATAAATAATCTATGATTATTATGCTACCTGCAATATACCGTATCGTAAAATGTTCCATAACCGCACCAAATACCAAGTCCTCCATTTATATTACCCTGCACCGGTACCGGAGAACCAAAAGGATTCCCTACATTATTAAGCTGGTAATAGTATTCATTATAAAATTGGTAGGCTGAATAACTAATAGCGCAAAGTTCAATAACACAGGTTTCGCCTTTTTTAAAGTATCCTCTTTCCGCATCCGTATCGTCTGTAGCTTTCGATCCCGGGAAACGGCCCCTGTCATAGTAAAATTCGAATTTCTGTCCGTTAATAAAAGCATCGCTAAAAGCCGACTCAAAAGGGGGAATGAATGTAGTGTCTGGCTCATCTGTTCCAATCCTTTTTACCAGCCAGCGGTAACAATTTCCCGGCGCAGGAGGGTCATGAAGTATGGCCCACAGATAACCCAGGGTATCCATTCCGCTTTGTACCTGGAACCAAGCAGAATCTAATGGAACAGCGGGCAAAATACTGGTTGTTGCTGTCAGTGTCTGACCTTCTGCTTTTATAGTAAGGTTGTAGGTTCTTCCGGTAACACCTACCATCGTCTTTGTTTCATAATACCCCAATTGGGGTATTAGAGCTATCATGGTATCAGTTGTGACTCCATCATTTACGGTAATCGTTGCGCCATCAATAACTTCATTTGCAATAATGCTTGATATGGATGTGGTTCCAAAAAAAGCAAAGTTATGTGATAAGTATAACCAACCCAATTGTCCCGGTTCCATATGGCCTTCCACACAAATTTGAGACGGAGGCTGAGGAAGATTCAGCGTCACATCCTTTTCGCACCCCCACATAAATAAAGCCAGAAGAAAGGCGCTGATGTATTTTATTCTATTTTTCATTTTATTAAAATTCAAAGTTCCACATTACAGATGGGAGCACCGGAAATAATGAAACCTGTTTAGCTTGTATGGTAAGTGAGTTAGTGTAAACACTACCGTGAATATCGAAATAAATAAAATAGGGATTATACCTGTCATACACATTATACACTGAAAAAGTCCAACTTGTTTTAAAGTTCTTCATCCATTGCGGGCGATGGTCCACATAAGGAGCATCAATACCTTTCTTTTTCATTTTGCTCTCCCAACGCTGTTGCCTTTTCTCCTGTCTTTTTTGCCTGTTGGGTGTATACGTAGCCGCCAAATCAAGCCTGTCGTATGGAACAAGCCTGTAGTTATTTGTACTTCCATATTCTTGCACCAACTCCCCCTCTATTATATACCAACCGATAGGCAAGGTCAGCGCTTCTCCTGATGAGAAAACAAATACAGACGAAATAGTCCAGCGATCGTTCACTTCATAATTTGCCACAGCAGATATATCATGTCTTCTGTCGTATTTTGCATAAAATGTTTGCCCGTTATTCAGGTTGGCAAAAGTCTCGCTGGTCCAGGAAAGCGTATAGCCCAACCAGCCGTTAAACTTGCCGGATTTCTTTTTAATATAAAATTCAAACCCGTATGCCTGGCCGCTGCCGAAAGTAAAATTCTCATCGGGGTTGGTAGAAGAGTTTTCATCAGGTGTTACTCCGTTTTTATATTCAATGAGGTTATGCATATCCTTGTAATAGGTCTCCACGGAAGATTCATACAGATTATCCTTAAAGTTCCTGTAATACCCAATGGCGTACTGATCGCCACTTGTAGGCTGAACTATGGAAGTGCTGGGAAACCAAATATCTGTAGGAAGAGAAACAGAACTGATGGATGCCAGGTGGATATATTGGTAATTGCGGCTATACCCGAGCTTTATGGAAGATTCACCATTTAAGCGATAGCGGAATGAAATGCGTGGCTCAAGTCCTCCATATAAGGCAATATTCTGAAATGTTTTATAGTGTATGGTATCAATATTTACACCCTGATTGTTTTGATCATACCTGTCAAACGGCCCTATTTGCTGGAAAACCGAGTATCTAAGTCCTCCTTCAATTTTTATGCGGGTACTGAGGTCATAATCATCCGATAAATATACACCCCCTTCATTTGCATAAAGCTTCTGCACACTATTCAAACTAAAATTAACGCTTTGTTCCTGTGCAGATATTTCACTTGGAATAAATACATGCAAGGTATATTCCAATCCGTATTTTATATGATGCTTTTTATTGGGGATCCAATCAAAATTATATTTGAGGTGGTAATCATGTATGCCTGAGAACAGCGAAAAGTAAAAGCCGGCATCGCTTCCGTTAAACTTGAAATTATAATCGGTATAGTCTACCGTCAGGTTTGAAATGAGCTTATCGCTGTATATATGCCCCCAGTTAAGTGATGCTATTCCATTGCCCCAGGGAATTTGAGCACCAAACCCTGCCCCTGCATCGCTGAAATTAAAAACATCCTCCCCAAAGTAACCGCTGAGGGAAATATGGTCTTTAGGAGAAATGTTCCAACTGATCTTTCCGTTCAGATCGTAGAAGTAATATTTAGTTCCATAAAATGGGGATGAAGTGGTTATAAATGGCCTCTGTAGAAACACATCAAGATACGTGCGTCTTGCGGAGAAAATAAATGATACTTTATCTTTCTTAATGGGGCCCTGTACCGTAAAGTGAGAAGCAATAAGGCCAATGCCCCCACTGGCATGGATATTATCTATATCCCCATCTTTCGATTGTATATTGAGCACCGACGATATACGCCCTCCGTAGTTAGCAGGCATATTTCCTTTAATAAGCTCTACACTGCTGAGCGCGTCGGAATTAAAAATAGAGAAAAAACCCAGCAAGTGGCCTGCATTATAAACAGTTGCCCCGTCAAGCAGCACTAGGTTCTCATCGGGACCGCCACCTCGCACATAGAATCCGGTATTGGCATCTCCCCCACTCTGAACCCCGGGCAAAAGCTGTATCATTTTTAATATATCGGGTTCCCCGAAAAACACCGGGATTGTCTTCAGGTCTTTAACCTCCAGCTTTACTGTACCCATTTGGGAGCTTTCCACATTTTTATCGGGGCGGTCACCCGTAACCGTCACCGCCTGTGTACTAATAGATGTGGGCACAAGCTTTACACTGAAACTTATATTGGATGATACTTTTATTGGAATAACCGTATCGCCATAACTAAGTATGGAAATATGTAAATGGTACTTTCCGGCAGGTAGGGTAAAACTGTAATACCCGTTTGCATTGGTAGCCGATCCCTGGTGGGTTTCATCGGTATATACACTGGCGCCCGGCAGGGTTTGCCCGTTGGATGCATCTTTTATATAGCCTGAAACCTTAAATTCCTGCGAATAGGCACATATGCCGGTTAAAAGGAAAACTAAAGAAAGTAAAAAAATGCGCATATTAATATGAGAGAGCTTAGTCTTTCAAAAAAAATTACCTTTGCAAAATTAATTTTTTAAAGCTTTGTACTTACCAGCACCCCAAAAACAAAGCCGGAAAGATTAGACGTTTACGAGTGGTTGATACTTTAACGTTCAAACCACATTGTTCGGGATGTAGCGCAGCCCGGTTAGCGCACACCCTTGGGGTGGGTGAGGTCGCGAGTTCGAATCCCGCCATCCCGACAAAATAATAAAATGCCTGCTTTTTAAGCAGGCATTTTATTATTGGAGCGATTGATTTTTTATGAACATCAAAAAACAGGAAAATAAAAGCGGGGCTACCGCTTCCCCGACACAATTTTACTGCTTCACAAAAAGCCATTCCTGGGGGTCGAGCTTATTCTGACCTTTCCATATTTCAAGTTCCAAGTCGCTCACCTGGTCCTGCTCATCGTATAGTATGGAGCCTAGGGTTTGTTTAGTCTTGATCTTATCACCGGCCTTTACAAAAACCTCTTTTAAATGTACATATACCGTGAAAAATTGCCCGTGCTTTATAATAACAACCTTACCCTGCGAAGGATCCGGATAATCGGTAACAACGGAAACCGTTCCGTCAAAAACAGCACGGGCAATAGCCCCTTTGGAAGTGGCAATATCAACGCCGGTGTTATTCTCCGTAATTCCCGGCATAGGTGAATATATGCCAAAAGGGCGGGTTATTACTC
>Ga0206990_1091_pt1 | contig 18973 bp, 15 predicted proteins | sample Alteio_BWMinCont_8_FD_153283 | JGI IMG/M metagenome (GOLD analysis project Ga0206990, IMG submission 153283) | Enriched cells from forest soil in Barre Woods Harvard Forest LTER site, Petersham, Massachusetts, United States -... | ecosystem: Environmental > Terrestrial > Soil > Temperate forest >... | reverse complement strand
GCTCGGCATGAATACAGGATTGAAGTCCTACCGGTGCAAAGTTTTCGACAAGTTTCCCCGCACTAACATTCCCGATTATTTCCCCAGTTGGGGCGAATACGAAAATTTCATCAAGCTGCTAATCAAGACCAATTGCATCGACAACGCGAAAAAAATCTGGTGGGACATTCGCCCGCATCCATTTTTCAACACGCTGGAATTCCGGGTGTGCGATATTCCCATGCGTGTGGATGAAACCATTGCGCTGGCTGCTCTCATCCAAGCAACCGTCGCCAAGCTCTACAAGCTCCATGCGGCGAATACCGGGTTCCGGCTTTACCGGCGCGCTTTGGTTATGGAGAATAAATGGCGTGCCTCGCGTTATGGGCTGGCGGGAAAGCTGGTGGACTTTGGCAAGCAGGAGGAAGTTTCCGCGCGCGAATTGATCCTGGAATATCTCGATTTCGTGGACGATGTGGTGGATGAGTTGGATTCCCGCGAGGAATTGAACTATGTTCACAAAATCCTGGAAATGGGGACTGGAGCAGACCGCCAGTTGCGTGTATTTGAGGAAACTAACGATCTGAAAAAAGTGGTCGATTACATTATTGAAGAGACGGAAGTGGGAGTAACCGATTTGCCAATCACCGCTTCCGCTAGAAAAGCAGGGTAATGAACGTTCCGGTCAGTGAAGCCAACCGCAAGTTTAATACGATTCCTTTCGATGCAGAACTAACTCCCGGCGCCCGCAACGCGGTAAAGGTATGTTTGCGGGTGCAGCCTGGTGAGAAAGTCACGGTCATCACCGACGAGGCTACGAAGGAAATCGCAGCCAGCATCGTCCATGAACTGGAAGCTGTGGGCGCTCCCTACCACGCGTGGGTTCTCGAAGATTTGGCGCCGCGGCCGCTGGGCGATTTGCCGAGAGAGATTGTCGAAGATCTCGAGACCAGTCAGGTCAGCATTTTTGCGGTGCAAGCGCAGACCAATGAACTGCGCTCGCGCATGCAAATGACGGATGTGGTGAACCGCCGCCGGATTCGCCACGCTCACATGGTGAATATCAACCGTCAAATCATGCTTGAGGGAATGCGCGCGGACTTTCTTAAAGTCGATCGCATTAGCGTGAAGGTAGTTGAGTTGTTGCGACGCGCGAAACAGGTTCGAGCCAAAACTCCCGCCGGAACTGATCTGGTTGCGGATTTGAATCCGAATTATCGCTGGGTGAAGACGAGCGGGATTATTAGCCCAGACAAGTGGGGTAACCTGCCGGGCGGAGAAGTTTTCACGACTCCAGGCGAAGTGAATGGCACGTTTGTGATTGACGGAGTTGTCGGCGATTATCTCTGTGCAAAATACGGAGGCCTCTGGGAACATCCGCTGACCATTCGGGTGAATAAGAATCGAGTGGTCGAAGCTCATTCCACCAATCCAGACCTCGAGCGCGATTTCTGGAGCTATACTCACACGGATGAGAACAGCGATCGCGTGGGCGAATTTGCCATTGGCACCAATATCGAATTAAAGGATGTAATTGGGCAGATTCTTCAGGACGAAAAATATCCCGGAGTCCACATTGCCTTTGGCAATCCTTATGGCGCTCACACTGGCGCGGAGTGGTATTCGGGCACTCACATCGATGTCGTGGGACGGAAGTTCGACATTTGGGTCGACGAAGAGCAGATGATGCGGGATGGGAAGTTCTTGCTGGAAGCGTAAGAAGTCGCTCCTCCAGTTGGTGCGCTGAGGGTTACGTCAAGAAATCATGATTCCCGCCTTGCGACTGCAGTTCAATGCGAACTTCACACCGGAGAAATACCAGGCTTTCCTGCAGTTGATGGAGCAGCGCTGCGGTACCCCGGTGAAGTTCCAGCTTTCCGAAACGCCCTGTTTCTTCCCCAAGCCGTTGCTTGATCAGATGTGCCAATACGGAGAAGAGTTGATCCGGCAATTGGGTGGATTGGAATATCGCAAAGCCTCATTCGAGGCAATTCCGCCCGAGTTCAATGTTCCCCGCGAAGCGCCCCATCCCATGTTCATTCAGGTGGATTTTGGGTTGATCCGCGACGCTGCGGGCAAGGTTCAACCTAAGCTGGTTGAGTTGCAAGGATTCCCGTCGCTGTATGCGTATCAAGCGATGCTCTCGCAGGCGTACATGGAGGTCTTCGAACTCGACGAGAATTTGCAGTATCTGCTTAGCGGGTTGGATTGGGAGGGATATAAAAAGCTTTTGCGGCACGCGATTGTTGGCGATCAAGACCCGCAGAATGTAGTTCTGATGGAGATTGATCCGGCGCAGCAAAAGACATTGCCGGATTTTCTGCTGACCGAAAAATTGCTGGGTATTGCGACGGTTTCAATTACTGACATCGAGAAACGTGGCAACGAACTGTTTTATGAGAGTCAGGGGAAGCGCATTCCCATCCGGCGCATTTACAATCGCGCCATTGTTGATGAGTTGGTGCGAAAAAAGCTCAAGCTTTCTTTTAACTTCACTGACGATCTGAATGTCGAATGGGCTGGACATCCGAACTGGTATTTCCGCATGAGTAAGTTCTCTTTGCCGTACCTGCATCACGAGTGTGTACCAAAAACATTCTTTCTCGATCGCGTGGAGCCGTTGCCTCAGGATCTGGAAAATTACGTGATCAAGCCGCTCTTTTCCTTCGCGGGGTTGGGCGTGATTCTTAATCCTAAGAAAGGAGATTTGGCGAATATCCCCAAAGAAAAGCGCTCGCAGTATATTTTGCAAGAGCGCATGCACTTCGAGCCAGTAATTGAAACACCGCTTGGCGGGACCAAGGCAGAGATCCGCATCATGTACATCTGGCTGGACGAATTGCTGCCGGTGATGACCATAGTCCGCATGGGGCGCGGGCTAATGATGGGTGTCGACCACAACAAAAACATGCAGTGGGTCGGATCGTCGGCCGGATTTTATATCGGGTGAGACCGGAACAAAGCTCTTGGGCTGCTATGATCTTAGCCACTTCCACAGAATGAAGCCGGCAACTATCGTTACAGTGCTGTCGTTGTTGCTCTCCTTTTGGTTGCCGTTATCCTCGCAGGCATCGGACGCTGACAAACAACCTCCCGGCAATGCTCAAGCTCAGTTCTCTGCCGACGATTTCGACTGGCGAGAAATGGTGCCTTATCTTTTCGCGGCAGCCGATCTTCCCGGAGAGCAAGGCGTCAAGGCTGTGCTGGAAAATTGCAAAGTGCTTCGCGTATATGTTGCGAACGAGGTTCGGGTGCAGTGCAGTTCAGATAAGAATCCGTGTTCCGCGAAGAATGACAGCTCAGAGGAACAAGTAAGCAAGAAGATCGATGAGATCGTGCAGGAAGGGATTTCCCATCGGCGCCAGAAAGCAATCGTGGACTACACACTGACCCGCAAGCCTTTTCCGTTCTCAGAAATTGCCGCGGTCAAAAGCGAGAGCCACTCCGAGGCGTACTTCATGCTCACCTTTGCTGACCGCAGCTACACCGCTACAGACGTGCAGGCCAAGTACGGCGCACCTTATGACACCGACGTCGTTCAATGGTACAGCGTGTTCAAATACCGCATGGAGAGCCCTCATTTCACCAGCAAAACAGTGTTCGAGATCGATCCCATTGACGGCGCAGTGCTAAAGGTCTCTGTCAGCTTGAAAACCAGAAAAGATAAGAAAGAAAAGAGCCACTAGCCTCATCCAGTAAACTGTCACCAAGTTTCATGTCTCAGTTTTGAGGTGCACTCCACCCGTCTGTCCCCCGGATTGGCCATCTCGGGATCCGCAGTACCCACTCGCCGAACATCTGACGAGTGGGGCAGCAATTTTCGCCGTGACGCATGAACACAAGTTTTTTACCCGCAGCGGCGCCCGCGCTCTTATTTGCTGGTATCGACCATTGGAATAAGCGCAGAAAACTGCAGGTTGATCAGGACGTCGATGCGGCGATCAATCTGGTACCACAAAGCAGTCTTTTTGGGTGAGATGGCCTTCTCAAACACCGGAACATACTTCATACGCAGTGCGAGCAGTTGCTGGTCAACCTCGGTCTCTCTCCTAATGTATTCCTGCGCCTGCGCATCGGTCATGGTGTCGTAGTTTGTTGCATAGTCCTTGATGACCGCCCAGCGTTCGTCATTGGGCTTGATAGCTTCTTTCCTGTACTGATCAAAGATAGGCCAGAACTTGGTGGCCTCATCGGCGGTGAGGGTCATGTTTTGCGCGACGATCTGTTTGCGCTGTGAGCGTAAGTCCGCCCGTAGCATCTCGATGTCCTGGTCTTTAATGTTATTTGGCGGTGCTCCTGTTCCGGGAACGCTCTGTGCCGCGGGCTTCGAGGATACCTGAGCGAACATCGATATGTTGCACACGAACAAGACGCAGGCAACCATCACAACCGGTTTGATACTTTTCTTTTGCATCAATGCTCCTCTGAATATTTAAAGGGCAGTCTCAACACTAGTGAGCATGCCGGGATCAAGGAGAGGTTAGGGAAATTCGCTTGGCGTGCCAACTGGCAAAAATGACAGCTTAGTGACTGTTCACCTACGCAGGGAGCTGGTCGACCCCCAGGGCAGGAATATGTACGAGGCCGCGCCACTCGTCGAACCGCGCGACGAATGGGCGGCCGCTTTGGTGACGCGTTCAGAACAAAGTTAACCGCTGCGGGTCATCCCCTGCGCACTAATCCGGGGTCATCCCCAACATGTCTTCGTGTCCTTCGAATATCTTCGCCATATTCGTGATTCGGAACAGTTCCTTTACCCGCTGGTTCAAATTGATGAGCTTCAGTTCGCGCTGTTGCCTTCTTGCGGACAGGTAAATGCCTACGATCGCACCGAGACCGGAACTATCCATGTAACTGACATCGGTCAAATCCAGCACGACGCGCTTGCTTTCCGGGATGAGATTCCGCACAGCAGTCTGGAGCATAGCCGAGCTGCTCGATGTGATCCTTCCGATGCAACGTACGACAGTTTCTTCAGGAGATTTTGTTGTTTCGAGTTGCAATTCTGGAATTGGAATTGGAGTTGCGGCCATGGAGGCCTCCTTACTTGGAAATGTCAACTGAACGTCCGATCAACCGCCGAGTCATCATTCGCTGGGAAAACCAACTCGATAGAGCCTGGAATGAACCCGCTGAACGGAACCACGATACGCTGAGTCCGGGCAAAGTCAAGCGACATTTGCTGGGGTAAGAGCGTGGGTCAAGCCCTCTATAGCTATCGCCCACGGCATGGTTGACCTCGTCGCCGGGGCGGCCTAACATTAGCGCGAATGGCAGCGTCGCCTATCATCGGCCAGACCGTTTCCCACTATCGAATTCTGGGAAAGATCGGCGGCGGTGGTATGGGGGTTGTTTACGAGGCGGAGGACGTGCGCCTTGGCCGTCACGTTGCCTTGAAGTTCGTTCCCGACAATCTGCTTGGCGATCGCAAATCTCTTGACCGCTTTGAGCGGGAGGCGCGAGCCGCGTCGCGCTTGAACCATCCTAACGTTTGCACCATTCATGATATCGAGGACAACGGCGGACATCCCTTCATTGTGATGGAGAAGTTGGAAGGGGAGAGCCTGAAGCAGCGCATCCACGGGAAGCCGTTGGAATTCGAAGAACTGCTTGACGTGGCGGTGCAGGTGGCGGAGGCGCTGGAGGCGTTTCATGCCAAGGGCATCATTCATCGCGACATCAAGCCTGCCAATTTGTTTATCACTCATTCTGGTCAGGTAAAAATTCTCGATTTTGGCTTGGCCAAGCTTTCACGCGATCAGGGCGTGGCCGCGGATGACGATACTCCTTATGAAGATTCTCTGACCGCGGTTGGAGTGGTTCCTGGGACCGCTGTTTATATGTCTCCGGAGCAGGCACGCAGCGAAGAACTCGATCCGCGCAGCGATTTGTTTTCGTTTGGCGTGGTGCTGTACGAAATGGCAACCGGCAAGAAACCGTTTCAGGGAGCGAACGTGGTCACGACCTTGGATGCGATGCTGCATCGGAAGCCGGTTCCGCCACGGTCGCTAAACGCCGCCCTGCCGCCCCAGATCGAGGGCATCATCGGGAAGGCGATGGAGAAGGAGCGCGACAAGCGATACGCCAGCGCGGCCCAGATGAAGGCCGATCTGCAGCGCCTGAAAAAGCAAACGGAATCGGGACAGGTTAAGACGAAATCTCGGGAAGCGCCTCTGCGTGTCGCCACAAATGCTTTCGAAACGTCGAGTGCGTGGCAGAAATATCTGCTGTTGGGGATGGCTGGGCTTTTGGCCGCGGTACTAGCCGCGGTGGGAGCATGGTGGTTTAAACATCGCGCTATTGCCGTCAATCCGGGCGGAAACGCAATTGCGGTGCTTCCGCTGCAAAACATGAATGGCGATTTTAGCGTTGATTATCTGCGCTTCGCGCTGGCTGATGAGATTGACAATGTGCTCACTCACAGCCGTACGCTGGATGTGCGCCCCTCGGGGGTGACCCGAAAATATGCGGGCGCGGACGTTGACCCGCAAAAAGTGGGGCGCGAACTGCACGTGGGCAGCGTCGTGACCGGGCATTTCCTGCGGCAAGGCGATCATCTGCTGGTGACGCTGGAAGATACCGACACGAAAACTAACCGGATGCTGTGGGAGACGAATTTCACCACGTCAAGCGAAGACTTGATCGCTCTGCAAGCGCAGCTTGCGACTCAATTGCGTCGCGGCTTGCTGCCCATCCTTGGAGCGGCTGGCAACTTTCTGGATACGAGCACTCGTCCTAAGAATCAGGAAGCGTACGACCTTTACCTGCACAGCCTCGCGCTGCCGCACGATGCCGGACCTAACAAGGATGCTATCGCAGTGCTGCAACACGTGGTGGATGTCGATTCGACTTATGCCCCGGCGTGGGAAGAACTCGGAGTGCGCGCTTACTATGACGCCGACTACTCAAATGGAGGCGAGAAGATGTTCCAGCTTTCCAACACCGCATCGGAGCGCGCGGTGGCGCTTGATCCCAATCGCGTCGTGGCTGCCGGCCAACTGATCGCCAACCGGGTGGAGCGAGGCGAGCTACCTAAAGCGTACGCGGCGGCGCAAGCTTTGTTGAAGAGCCGTCCGGAGAGCGGTCAGGCACATTTCACAATGGCATTTGTTCTGCGATATGCGGGGATGCAAGAGGAATCGGCGCGCGAATGCGATACGGCGCTGGAGTTGTCTCCGGGAAATTATCAGTTCCGGTCGTGTGCGTGGGCGTTCATGGAGTTGGGCCAGACGCAACGGGCGATGGATTTTATCCGCCTGGACGCTGGCTCGGAATGGGCCGTATCCACTACCATGTCGGTACTGCTGCGCGAGGGAAAGCTGGCTGAGGCGCGTGAGAGTGTGAAGAAAATATCACCCGCGGCGCATTATCATCGCGATCTGCTGGAGGCCTGCCTGGGGATGCGGCCTCCTTCTGAACTGGACAGAACCACCGCGTTCGTGGAGGCTTCTGTACTGGCGGAGCCGGATCCCGAGCCGTGGTATTACGAAGGGACGATTATGGCGTTCTGCGGCAAGCCTGATATTGCTCTGCACATGATCAACGCCGCGGTGAACCAAAATTACTGCTCTTATTCTGCCTTGCTCTCGGATCCGTTGTTGGCGAAATTGCGCAGCAGCAAAGAGTTTGATGCTGTGCTGACCGCCGCCCACCAGTGCCAGGAAAGCGTACGCAACCCGCAGTGAATCAGGTAGGATTGTTGTTGAGTGCGACTGGCTCGTCTGTACCAAGCGTTGGAGGACAGTCGTCTCGCCCTTCCAGCCGAGGACGCCAGGCATCCATTTCGACTATCAGGAAAAATATTGGCTCTTCTCCGCGAGAAACTTAATCTTCTATTTATGGCAGATGAAGCCCGTGGGGCCTGGCAGCGAAAAGTTAGCTCTCGTTTCCCGAAAAAAATTCTCTTCCTTCTTCCAATTCTGCTGCTGATCGTTGGCTGGTTTGCGGAATCCACTCCGAAACAGGGCTCGACCGCGTCTCAGTTTGTAGATCCTTTGCCGCAAGACACGGGCGCGGCGGGCTTCCAGGAAACGCTGCTACGATTGCGAACGACAGCGCGCCTGATGCAAACCGTGGCCCATCCTGATGATGAGGATGGTGGCATGCTGACGCTCGAGTCGCGGGGCAAAGGTGCGAGCGTTCTCTTGTTGACCCTGAATCGCGGCGAAGGCGGACAGAACAAGATAGGCAGTAATTTGTTCGATGTGCTCGGTGTTTTGCGGACGCTGGAATTGCTGGCCGCGGATCGCTATTACGGCGTTGAGCAACGCTTCACCCGGGTTGCCGATTTTGGATTCTCCAAGAATGCGGCGGAGACTTTTCAGAAGTGGCAGGGTCACGACATTCCGCTCGGGGACATGGTCCGGGTAATCCGAACTTTCCGGCCTGACGTTTTGGTCGCTCGTTTTTCCGGCACTGATCGCGACGGACATGGTCATCACCAGGCTTCGTCGATTCTTACGCGCGAGGCTTTTCGCGCGGCTGCTGATCCAAATCGATTTCCGGAGCAGATCAAAGAAGGTCTGCTGCCATGGCAGGCAAAAAAACTTTACATCGGAAATGTGTGTGGCTTTGGAGCGCAGACTTGTCCTGCTGAAAACTACACCGTGAAACTGAATACGGGAGAACCAAATCCACGGCTGGGCATGTCATACGTGCAATTTGCGATGGAAGGCTTGCGGCACCAGCTTTCACAGGGAGCGGGGGCTTGGTCGATAGATTCTGGTCCGCGCTACACGTACTACAAACTGGTGGATTCGGTCTTGGCCTCGACCACCGACAAAGATGGTCACGAGCAGGATTTCTTTGACGGAATTGATACCAGCTTGCCGGGACTCGCGGGACGAATGGGGGCCGAAGAGTCTAAGGTGCCGTGGCTGCAGCCTGGCTTGGAAGGAATTGCCAGCCGAATCGAGGATGCACGTCGGCGCAGCGAAAAGGAAATGAGCGCGGCCGCTGGACCGCTGTTCACCGCACTTCAGGAGTTGGATTCGCTCGTCAGCCGCCTCGACACTACTCCGATTAATTCGCCAGTCAAAGAGGAGTTGCTAGACAGGCTTCGCGAGAAACAGCAGCAGTTGCAGCGAGCCATCAACCTGGCGTTGAACGTTTCAATGGAAGCCACCGTGGCTCCTCAGCAGGGAGCAGGCTTGCCGGATGAGAAAGACGCGCTGACCGCCGTTTCTCCTGGCCAGAAATTCTTGGTCAGAGTCAAATTTCATAATGGCTCAAAGTACAAGTTAGTCGTGGACAGAATGCGGCTGGATGCTCCCCAAGGATGGGCGAAGCAGATAGATGCGCAGGCCTCCACTGTTGCCACTGCGGGTCAGGATCAGTACGCTAATTTCGTGGTTCAGATTCCTGCGGATGCCGCTAATGAGCATGTTTACACGCGGCCGTACTGGCATCGTGATGACCCTGAAACCGAAAGCATCAATCTCATTGACGATCAACGTTATGTTACTTTGCCGTTCCCTCCGCCTCCATTTCGCGCGACGGCGGAGTATCACCCAGAGCGCTCCGGGTTCGATTTAAGTTTCGTCGGGGGAGAACATAAAATTGGCGCCTCGGAAGGCCCCAGGACTGGGATCTCAACTCTTGTGGTCGCGCAATTTCTGGACGACAAAGGTGTGGAACAGAAGCGAACGCTCGCGATTGTTCCGGCGTTTTCGGTCATGCTGGAACCGGGGCAACAGGTAATTCCTACCGACAAAGATGGGGAATTCGTGGTGAAAGTTGGCGTGTCTAGCAATTTATCCGGTGCGAAGCAGGGAACGTTGCGTCTGGAACTTCCAGTTGGGTGGAAGGCAGAGCCAGCGCAAGCGGCTCTGGAATTTCGCCAGCGCGGGGAAAAGCAAGAGATCGAGTTCAAAATATTTCCCGCAAGTTTGAAGGAGGGGCGAGCGAATATCCGCGCGAGCCTCAAGTCGGGGGGAATCGAATACAGCGAGGGTTACAGCCTGGTCACACGCGAGGATCTCGGCAGCTTTTACTATTACCAGCCGGCTCTGCAACGCATCAGCATCGTCGATGTGAAGGTTGCGAGAGACTTGAGCGTCGGCTACGTTATGGGCGCGGGCGATGACATTCCGACAGTGCTTAAGCAGATCGGAATGAAGGTTACTTTAATTCCCTCGGACAAAATCGCAAGCGAAAATCTGAGCCAGTATCAGACAATCGTTCTGGGAATCCGCGCTTACGATACGCAGAAGGATCTCGCGGCCAACAATAAGAAGTTGTTGGATTTTGTTTATAACGGCGGAACGCTGGTCGTGCAATACGAAACCAGTCCAGCTGATTTCAACAAAGGTAACTTCACTCCTTACCCTGCTGAACTGAGCCGGGGGCGGGTAACGGTTGAAGAGGCTCCGGTAACAGTATTGGCTCCGGACGATAGCGTCTTTCATTACCCCAACCAGATTACTCAAAACGACTTTGACGGATGGGTGCAAGAGCGCGGATTGTATTTTATGGATCAGTGGGACAGCCATTACACGCCGCTGCTGGCGTCCAATGATCCGGGAGAACAGCCACAAAAGGGCGGTTTGTTGCGCGCGCAATACGGCAAGGGAACGTACATCTACACAGGGTATGCGTTCTTCCGCCAACTGCCGGCGGGCGTTCCCGGCGCCATACGACTCTATGTCAACTTGTTGAGTGCCGGGCACGAGAAGCAGTGATTTAGATTTCAATCGTCAACAGTATCCACCAGGGACCTACGGCGAATGACGCCACCCCCACAGCCCGATCAGAATTCTCCGCAACTGATCCGTGGCGTGGGACTCGGCAGCGCGACCGCGCTCAACATGATTGACATGATTGGCGTAGGCCCATTCATCACCGTTCCACTGATAGTGAGCGCGATGGGTGGGCCGCAGGCCATGCTGGGATGGATTCTCGGCGCGATTTTTGCCATGTGCGATGGTCTGGTTTGGGCGGAACTGGGCGCGGCCATGCCGCATTCGGGCGGTTCGTATGGGTATCTGCGCGAGATTTACGGACCGAATCGCCTGGGACGACCGGTTTCATTTCTTTTTGTATGGCAGCTTTCTTTCAGCGCACCACTTTCAATCGCGTCGGGATCGATTGGATTGGCCGGCTACGCATCGTACTTTTGGCCTGGGCTGGAAAAACAATTCATCGCCCGCCATTGGAGCGTGCCGGTGCCGCTGCTGGGAAGATTGCAATTGCATTGGTTGGTTTCTGGAGCCACCTTCGTTGCAATCGGTATGTTAGCTCTGGCAACTGCGCTTTTGTATCGCCGGATCACGAGCATTGGGTGGATTTCGAAACTGCTGTTAGCCGGCGTGCTCGGAACTATGTGTTGGATTATCTTCGCTGGGCTTCTTCATTTCGACGCAGCGCAAGCTTTCAGTTTTCCTCCGGGAGCGTTCACACTCTCGCGCAATTTCTTTCTTGGGTTAGGCTCGGCAATGCTGATTGCGACCTATGATTACTGGGGTTATTACAACGTTACGTTTCTCGGCGACGAGGTGAAGGACGCGGGCAAAACCATACCGCGGGCGATTTTACTTTCGATTGTTCTGGTGGCTTGTCTTTATGTACTGATGAACATCACTATTCTCGGCGTCGTGCCGTGGCGCGAAATTCAGTCGGGTCAAGACAATCGCGGTTTGTATGTGGTTTCTATTTTCATGCAGAAGATTTATGGTCCATGGGCTGCGAACCTTGCTACTGGGCTGGTGATGTGGGCGGCATTCGCCTCGGTGTTTTCGCTGCTGCTCGGATATTCACGCGTGCCGTACGCCGCAGCGCTGGACGGAAATTATTTCAAAGCCTTTGCCCGCTTGCATCCCGAAGGGCGATTTCCTTATGTCTCGCTGCTCGCATTGGCCGCGGTTGCGGGCTTATTTTGTTTTCTATCGCTTGCGGATGTGATTGCCGGGCTCGTCGTAATTCGTATTGTTTTGCAATTCCTGGTGCAGGCGATTGGGGTGATCGTGTTGCGCATCCGCCGTCCCGATTTGCCGCGGCCGTTTCGCATGTGGCTTTATCCGCTGCCCGCGTTGGTGGCTTCGGCCGGATTCTTGTTTGTGCTGATCTCGCGCACGAACTCGATGAGCCAGATTCGATATGCAATGCTGATCCTGATCAGCGGCGTGACGATATACCTTTTTCGGGCGTGGCGGCGCAAGGAGTGGCCGTTTGGGAATTGCGTTCCGGCAGAAAAGGTGGCGGCTGAGTGAAACATCTACGCTGTCATCGCGCGAGGAACCCGTCCTAGGCTAATGGTAAGGACGCTGTTGGCGAACACCGAGATCCTTCGCGTTGCCCGGGATGACAGTCGTTTTTGTTCTTAGAGCGAACTCATTCGTTTGGGCTCCCGCAGTGCTGCAATCACTTGTGATCGGGTTGGCAATGTGCGAGGCTATCCGAGCGACGTCTGACAAAACTTGTTCAGAGCGCAGGCAAGTCCTTGTGCGACTTGTGCCCATATATCTGAGGAGAATTGATGAAGACGACGAAGTGGATCTGTGCATTGATGCTTCTACTCGGCTGTCGTGCAGCGGTTGCGCAAGACACTAAACCGTCTGAACGCCGTACTGTCGCTCAGGTCCTGGATCATGCCGTCAGCGGTGTGGAGAGCGAGTTCGTTTCAGCAGCCGACGCCATGCCGGAGGACAAATATTCCTTTGCTCCTACAAACGGTGAATTTAAAGGCGTGCGTACCTTTGCAGAGCAAGTAAAACACGTCGCCGCAGTTAATTACATGGTGGGCGCGGATATTCTCGATGAAAAACCGCCGGTCGATCCGGGCGGCGAGAATGGCCCGGACACGGTGAAGACAAAAGCGGACATAATGAAATTTCTCAAGGATTCGTTCGCATATGTTCACAAAGCGACGGCGACGATCAATGAGGGAAATCTGCTGAACCCAATTAAAAGCCCTTTCGGCTCTGGGATGACCACGCGGTTGGGAATGTCGACGCTGATCGTGGGACATTGCTTCGATCACTACGGTCAGATGGTGGAGTATTTGCGATTGAATGGAATCATTCCGCCTGCCAGCCGCTAGATTGTTCCAGGTTTGGATGCTGGAGTTCGCAACGGTAGCTTATTTTATGTCTCGAAATAGCACGAAGGTGCCATTTACACACCGATGACTGCAAAATAATCTGATTTCCTCTTCGCAGGCCAAGTTGCGAGCAGACTAGGCCTTGGATGAGGTGGAGTACGTCGCAATACAGTTGTGCGGGTGGCCATGCAATCTCGCCCGATGCAGGAGAAGTAAATGAAGACCAAGAAGTACCACACTATTGATGTGCAACACCCTAAGGGAACATCACCGCAGCCGGAAATAGACAGTTTTCTCAAGGCGCTATACTCCTATCCCGAGCGTTTTGCCAACCAACCTGATTTGAGTTTTCAGCAGTACTTGTTGAGTATCCCGAGTCCGTCTGATGCACCCAGCCGAGAAAAATAACCTTTAGCCAGGATTTATCTCAGCGCATCCGTAAGCCTGCTCCTCGAGTGGTGATCTCGGTCTGAATCAGTTCTGGGCTGAGTCCTTCTGCGTGCAGGCATTGACGCACTCGAGCTGTTGTTTGGCTGCCATTAGATTTTGGGTCCAGGAAGACCAATACCGAAGGTCCAGCTCCGCTCAAAGCACTGCCCAGTATTCCGCGAGTCCCGCTCAGCTTCTGTAATGCGGGCAGCAGGGGGCACAAAGATGCGCGATAAGGCTGATGAATGCGATCCTCCAACGCGGAAGCAAGCATATCTTTTTGTCCCTGAAGAAACGCCACCAACAACAGCATCGAGTTCTGAATGTTCGCGACTGCATCGGCCCGCGAGTACAAATTGGGGAGAATGCGTCGCGCATCCTCGGTGGCCAGGCTTTCACTGGGAACTGCGAATAGCAGCGGCCACTTTCCTTTGGGCCGCAAATTCGCCATTTGTATTTCGCCGGCGGCGGAAATTCTTGCAATAGCTAAACCGCCCATCCAACACGCGGCAGCATTATCAGGATGTTGTTCGCGACGGGATGCTTCGTAAACAATGCGGCTATCAGTCCAGCGCAGCCTGCCGAAGTGAACCGCGAGAGCGATTCCGGCGAGCCGCGCGGCGGCGGAGGACCCGCATCCTTTACCGATAGGGATTTCGTTGTCGATGCGCAGCGCGAGCGGCTGCACAGCTTTTTCCTCTGCCTGCAAGATTTCACGGTAGGTTGTGAGAATGAGGTGGTTTTCGACTTGTGAGCAAATTTCAGGGTCGCGGCCGCGCGCTATCACCGAAAATTCGTTTGCGGACCTCGCCCGGACTCTGAGATACAAAGCGAAAGCCAGAGCGGCGGCGTCGAAGGCCGGTCCCAGGTTCGCAGAAGTGGCGGGAAGGGAAATCTCAAATGACTGCGGTCGGTTTTTCCTTTTGTGATCAATCATGCAGATAAAGCATTGCGAGCAACGTAGCGCTGTAGAGACGTAGCTTGCTACGTCTCCAGCCGGTCGTCTGCTTTTCTCAAGACTTGAATAACCGCGTCTACTGTGGCGTCCAGTACGATGGGTGCGCGCTGCTGCGGTTTAAGAATATCAGCTTCTCTTTCACTTTCAGTCGCGGGGAAAAGGTCGCCGCGATGAAACTTCAAAGTGAACTCGGGATCTTTCAGTAGATGCCCCGTCAAAATCAAGACCACACTTTCACTCGACTTCACGAAACCTTGCTTCACCAATTTCTTGAGTCCGGCGAGCGTTACCGCCGATGCTGGTTCGCAGCCAACGCCGTCGGCGCCAATTTCAGCTTTGGCCAAAGCGATTTCCACTTCGCTGACTTGGTCGACGGCTCCGCCCGTCGCCTGCAGCACTCGAACTGCCTTTTTCCACGAGGCGGGACTGCCGATGCGAATGGCGCTGGCCGCAGTTTCAGCTTGCACCGAGATCAACTTTTTGCCGCCATTTTCGCGCATCATTCGCACTAATGGATTCGCGCCCGCGGCCTGAATAATGGAAATCTTTGGCACGGAAGAAATCAAACCGAGTTGCTTCATCTCCAGAAATGCCTTGCCCAAAGCCGAAGAATTTCCCAGGTTTCCGCCTGGAACAATTATGTGATCGGGCGGCTGCCAATCGAACTGCTCCATTAGTTCGATCGCCGCTGTTTTCTGCCCTTCCAGTCGATATGGGTTTACTGAATTCAACAAGTACACGGGCATGCGCTGCACTACTTCGTTCAACAAACGCATGCAGCCATCGAAATCGGTTTTCAGCTGGCAGGTTACCGCGCCATAATCAAGCGCCTGAGAAAGCTTGCCCCACGAGACTTTTCCCTCCGGAATCAGTACCAGGCTGCGCATTCCTCCACGAGCGGCGTACGCCGCCATGGATGCCGAGGTGTTCCCGGTGGAGGCGCAGGCTACCCAACGGAATCCCTCACGGCAGGCGGCGGAAGCAGCCACCGTCATGCCCGTGTCCTTGAATGAACCCGTCGGATTCATTCCCTGGTGCTTGGCGTAGAGCTGCTGCAGGCCGGCGACACGAGCGCACGAAGGCATCTCGTAAAGTGGCGTGTTGCCCTCGCGCAGAGTGATGATTTCTTGCCAGTCGAAGCTCGGCAGCAATTCACGGAAGCGCCATACGCCGCTCTCGTCGACTGGAAGCCCGGAGGTTCGCCGTTGACGCCAGAGTGTTCTGAGCGCGGCGGCGTCCAGCCCAGCGGAGTTCCAATCGGGATAGACGAGTTCGAGCAAGTCGCCGCAATCGGCGCAACGGAAATTCTGTTCCGCTTTCTTACATGCCACGCTGCAACCGATGCATCGCAGTTGCGACGTGTGAACGGGGCCGGGGTCGCTCGATTTGCGGTTGGTCATCCGGTTTGGAATCTGCGGAAGATGATCCCGCGCATTTACTTCCCGCCACGCAGATACTGATCGGTTTTTTGAATCCAGTCGGCGCGCGGCGGATTAAATACGTCCAGGTCTACCGTGTCCTTGAGCGCTTCTGCCTTGTGCGGCATGTGGGGAGGGATGGTGAGCACCTCGCCGGCGTTGACGACGATTTCTTTGCCGTCGATCCAAAATTTCAACGCACCTTCAAGGATATAAGTTATCTGCTCGTTGTGGTGGCTGTGTTCAGGCACAACGCAGCCTTTTTTCAGCAGGACACGCGCCACCATCAGATCTTGCCCAACAACAAACTGGCGTTGCAGCAGCGGATTCAGATCTTCAAGCGGGATCGAATTCCACGGAATGTGCTTTAGTTCGCCCTTGGCGTCGCTCATTTTCTTCGGTTTGGATATTGGAGTAACACGTTTTGCCTGTGCCGTCTTTGCCATTGGTGCACCTTTCTTCATTTACTGTTGCGAGTACTATTGCGCGGCTACGGTTCCTTGCCAGGTTGCGGATACGCGCATGATGCGCTTGGCCGCTTCCTGCAATATTGCCGTCGCGGATGCAAACGAAAAACGGATGAAATCCGCACCCGCCGCCCCAAACGCCGCACCGGGGATGGCCGCCACTCCCGCCTCTTCCAGCATGACTCGGCATAGCTCTTCGGCGCCGAATCCGGTTTCTGAGATGTTCACCCACGCGTAAAACGCGCCTTCGGGCTGTAAGCAATGGAAGCCGGGGACGCGGTTGAGGTCGCGGATGAACTGCTCGCGGCGTTTGCCGAATTCGCTAACCATGCGCGGAGTCGATCCCTCGCAATCTTGCAATGCCTCAATCGCGCCATACTGGCTGAATTCCGCTACACACGTATAGCTGTTTACGGCGAGCATCTGCAGAGCCGGCACGATACGTGGCGGAGCGACAGTGTATCCGAGTCGCCATCCCGTCATTGCAAAACTTTTCGAGAAGCCGTCAATAATGAGCGTGCGCTCCTCCATTCCCGGATGGTCCATGAGCGAGACGTATTCACCGCCGTAAATAATTCGTGCATAAATCTCATCTGAGAGTACAAGCAAATCATTTTCCACGGCGAGTTTCGCCAGGCGGCGCTGCACTTCGTCGGTGTACACACTGCCGGTTGGATTGCCGGGAGAGTTGGCGATCAGACATTTGGTGTGAGGTGTAATCTTCGCAGCGATCTCGTCGGGATCAGGCTGGAAATGATTGCGTTCCGAAAGCGTGAACGGCACCGGCGTGCCGGCCAGGCCGAGAGTGATGGATGCATATCCGGGAAAACCAGGATCGGGATACAAGACTTCATCGCCGGGATCAATCAATGCCATCATTGCCATGAACAGGGCGATTTTGCAGCCGGGGGCAATTACGATGTTTGCCGGAGAGATTCTTAGGTTTCGCGTGTCTTGAAGATAATTAGCTATCGCCTCGCGTAGTGGCAGGACGCCAGCTACAGCGCAGTATCGGTCTTTGCCTTCGTCCACGGCTCGCTTGAGTGCTTGGTTCACCGATGCGGAGGGATGGAAGTCCGGCTCTCCGAGTTCGAGATGAATGATGGAGCGGCCTTCGCGCTCCAGTTCCTTGGCGCGCGCGTAAACAGACAGCGCTCCCTCACCGGTCATGACTGCCATTCGAGATGCTAACGGTCGCATTTATTTCCTTTCGTGCAAATGGAGACCGAGCGTCCCGCCCGGTTAAGGGCCAGAGACGCCCGTCCTCCATTTCTTACAGGCCTTTGTACAGGCCGCCATCTACTAACACGGTTTGCCCCGTCACGTAGGATGCGCGCTCCGAGGCCAGCCAGACGATTGCGTCGGCGACCTCGCGGGGTTCGCCTAGACGCTTCACAGGTGCGTCGGCGCTCCATCCTTCCGCAATTTCTTTTTCGCTTTTGCCCAACGCCGCGGAGCGAGCTTTCGCCAACTCTTTCAGGCGATCGGTGGCCGTGTAACCGGGTCCTACATTGTTTACGAGTATGCCATCTTTGCCGAATTCGTTGGCTAAACTTTTTACCAGACCGACAACCGCGGCGCGCACGGCATTGGAAAGTACCAGGTCAGCCACCGGTTGCTTGGTAGTGATTGACGTGATGGTGATAATTCGCCCCCAATGGCTGCGCTGCATGTGGGGAATCACTTCGCGGGCGAAATAAACTGTGCTCATGAAATTCGCGTCTATGGCGCTGCGCCATTCTGCCAGGCTGGCTGCGAGAAATCCTTTTGCCGAAGGTCCTCCTGCATTTGTAACGCAAATGTCTACACCGCCAAATCTCGCAGCGACTGCCTCGACAAAGCGGTGTACTGCTTCTGCATCAGTTACGTCCAGCGCCTGAGCCAATACTTCGGTGTGGTGTTGTTTTTGAATACGCTCAGCCGCGGCATGTAATGTTTGGGAATTGCGGGCACACATCGCGATACGGCACCCCTCGGCGGCGAAGGCCTCTGCGGTGGCTTGCCCGATTCCCTGGCTGGATGCGGCAACTATCGCGACTCGATTTTTCAGGCCGGTTTCCATGTGTTGAAATTATAACGGCACAGTTGGAATTTCTGCGGGTGGCCGATTCAGCCGCTCTCTTCCGCCACTTCGGCTTGAACTATAATTGCGATTTCGAGTTGGAGTCCTCATGAAAAAGCATCAGCACCGTCAAGAAACTGAAGCGGTTCGCGGCGGTACTAACCTTGACAAGAAAAACGGTCCACTTGCCACGCCTATCTATCAGACTTCGACTTTTGAGGTCACTGATAACGACCAGCAGCTGCGTGCGACTGACACGGACATGTTTTACACACGCTACGGCAACCCGACACACACCGTAGTCGAGTCGGCAATCGCGAAACTCGAGGGTGCTGATGCAGCCTTGCTGTTTGCTTCTGGCATGGGAGCGATTACCACTTCAATTCTCGCCCTGCTGAAAAGTGGCGATCACGTGGTGGCGCAGCGGGACATTTACGGGGGTGCTTCGAAATTTTTTACTCAGTGGCTTCCGAAACTGGGGATCGAAACCGCGCTGGTCGATACTGTCGAGTATGAGCAGCACGAAAACGCAATCCGACCGAATACCAAAATTTTGTATTTGGAGTCTCCGACCAACCCCACGGTGCGAATTGTCGATTTGCATAAGACCGCGGCGCTGGCCAA
>Ga0206990_1089_pt1 | contig 18984 bp, 16 predicted proteins | sample Alteio_BWMinCont_8_FD_153283 | JGI IMG/M metagenome (GOLD analysis project Ga0206990, IMG submission 153283) | Enriched cells from forest soil in Barre Woods Harvard Forest LTER site, Petersham, Massachusetts, United States -... | ecosystem: Environmental > Terrestrial > Soil > Temperate forest >... | reverse complement strand
CTACTATATTGTTAAAATTATTTTGCTTCGCTTTCATAATTATATCTTTAGGCAAAGATACTCATAATTTTAAATTCTTCTTTAAAATATACCGTTTTGTGCCGTTTTTTTTGTAGTAAACCCCAAGCCCCTAAAGGGGCTTCCTATCGTCACTGCGAGGAACGAAGCAGTCTTACTAATTAGGAAACTTTATGGGTAAGATTGCCACGCTGCGCTCGCAATGACGACGCACTATACTTAAAGCCCCTTTAGGGGTTTGGGGCTGCTCCTAAAATAAGGCTATTTTTGTACTATTCAAATTGATCCTATATGAAAAAGATTGCTGTTTTAACTTCCGGTGGAGATGCTCCCGGCATGAATGCAGGTATCAGGGCAGTAGTGCGTACCGCTATTTTTCATGGCCTGGAAGTAATAGGTATACGAAGAGGTTACGACGGATTAATTGCCGGTGATTTTTTCCCAATGGAATTAGGTTCAGTAGGTGATATTATTCAACGGGGTGGGACTATGTTAAAAACCTCTCGCAGCGAACCCTTCCGGACCAAAGAAGGAATGTTGGAAGCAAAACGCAAAGCCAATGAAGCAGGAATTGAAGGACTGGTTATAATAGGCGGTGACGGAACATTTAAAGGAGCAAAAGAATTTTCTGAGATAAGCGGAATACATTCTATGGGCATACCCGCCACTATTGATAATGATTTATTTGGTACTGATTATACTATTGGTTACGATACAGCTATTAATACCGTTGTACAAGCAATAGATAAGATACGCGATACGGCATCATCGCATCACCGGCTCTTTTTTGTGGAAGTAATGGGGCGAGATACGGGTTTTATTGCCCTTAACTGCGGAATAGCATGTGGAGCAGAAGACATCCTGATTCCGGAAGTAAAGTGCAGTATTGATGAGGTAGTTAAGCGTGTTGAAGCGGGAAGAAAACGCAATAAATCTTCCTGTATCATTATTGTGGCAGAAGGTGATAGACCGGGAGGAGCTTACGAAATTGCCAAACAGGTAACCGAAAAATACAGTTATTTTGAATCTCGCGTAACTGTTATTGGCCACATGCAGCGCGGTGGCAATCCCTCGGCATTTGACCGCATATTGGCAAGCAGGCTGGGCGTTGCAGCAACGGAAGGATTGATTGCCGGAAGAAAAAATGAAATGGCAGGACTTATACATAATCAAATTACGTTCACCCCATTTTCGAAAACAGGCAAACACCTGGTCGATGTTAATGAAGGGCTTCTGAATATAGCGCACATGCTGGCTACTTAAATACTTTTTCGGAAAGAAGTAAACAACGCGTCCCGTCATTGCGAGGCTCCGCGAAGCAATCTTACCATAAAAGTATATTTTATTTAAGTCTTCCTAATCGGGCAAGATTGCTTCGTTCCTCGCAATGACGAACTTTGCATCATTGCGTCCGTGCAAAGCACTTATTCTACAAAAAGTATTTCTCTTAGCTTTGCGTCTCTGTATAAATTACTCCTATGAAGTTATTATACTCATATCTTAAGCAATATAAGTGGTTGGTCTTCCTGGCATTGGTGCTGGCTACCATCAACCAGGTATTCTCTATGCTTAACCCCTGGGTATTTCAGCATATTGTTGACAAATACCTGACGGTAAAAAACACATTCACATCCGATGAGTTTTATAAACACATACTCTTCTGGATAGGAATATCCATGAGTTTTGCCATGATATCACGCATTGCAAAAAACTTTCAGGATTACTTTACCAATGTAGTAACTCAAAAAACCGGGGCGCAGATATATACGGATGGAATAAGGCACTCACTCGAACTCCCTTACTCTGTTTTTGAAGACCAACGCAGCGGCGAAACTCTTGGCATATTGCAAAAAGTCCGCGATGATATTCAAAAATTCGTACTTGCCTTTATTAGTATCCTATTCACCACTTTAGTGGGAGTTGTATTTGTAGTTATTTATGCCACTAAAATTTATTGGTTAATAGCACCTGTCTATTTCTCTATTGTACCTATCTTAGCTTTTGTGAGCACCTTTCTTACTAAAAAGATCAAGAAAGTTCAAAAGGTAATTGTATCTGAAACTACAGCATTGGCAGGCTCAACAACCGAATCGCTCCGTAATATCGAACTGGTAAAAAGCCTTGGGCTTGCTGAGCAGGAAATAAACAGGCTTAATTCTACCACCATTAAAATATTAGGCCTTGAGCTAAAAAAAGTACGTTATATCCGCAGTATCAGTTTTGTGCAAGGCACCATTGTGAACTTTCTTCAGAACGTTATTCTCTTCATGCTTATCTTCCTTATTTTCAGTAACCGCCTAACCATTGGACAAATGTTCGCCTTGCAGATATATTCCTTCTTTATCTTCGGCCCATTGCAGGAGTTAGGCAACATTATCAATACATACAGGGAAACAGAAGTATCACTCGATAACTTCAACAAAATACTTAATACCCCTAAAGAACACAAGCCTGAAAAACCGGCAGGACTTGCCACCATAACAAGGCTGGAGTTTGAAAATGTAACCTTCAAGCATCAAACAGCTACGGGCTATGCAGTTGAAAATATTTCGTTTAAAACAGATATAGGGCAAACGGTTGCCTTTGTTGGCCCGTCAGGTTCAGGAAAAACTACATTAGTAAAGCTGTTGGTTGGATTATATCATCCTGAAAGTGGGGAAATTCTCTACAACAACATACCCGGAAAAGATATTGACCTGGACAAATTGCGTGAACAGATAGGCTTGGTAACACAAGATGCACAACTTTTTTCCGGCTCCATAAAAGAAAATCTTTTGTTTGTAGCGCCTAACGCCACCGATAAAGAATGCATGGATGTATTGCACAAGGCAGCCTGCCAAACTTTATTGGCTCGTGCTGATAAAGGCCTCGATACCGTTATTGGTGAAGGAGGGGTAAAAGTATCGGGAGGAGAAAAACAAAGGCTGTCTATTGCCAGGGCTTTGCTCCGTAAACCAAACCTCCTGGTATTTGATGAAGCTACTTCTGCCCTCGATTCGCTTACAGAAGAAGAGATAAGCAAAACCATTCGGGATGTATCCCAAAATACCAATCACATTACCATATTAATAGCACACAGGCTTTCTACCATCATGCATGCCGATAAGATCTTTGTACTGGAAAAAGGCCATATCATCGAATCGGGCAGGCATGAGGAATTATTGGAACAAAAAGGCCTTTACTATGCCATGTGGAGGCAACAAATTGGGGAACGAAAGACCTCCAAGCCATTGATGGCAAATGCCTTAGGTTGAAAATAATTTTAGTGCAACAAAAAAATAATAGGCACTTTTTATCCCTGTTTCAATTTTTTTTACTACCTTGACTTTCTTATTAACTATCAGGAAAAGCATTGATTAAAAAAATACCTATACTGTTAATGTTATTTTTCTCCGTTTGGGCTTTACCGTCCATTAGCCAAATTGGGTGGGATTCAACCGCGATTCAATCCGGTAGCCGGTTTTTCTATGGCATTACATATAATATTCTGCCGAGTATTGAAAAAGGCCCTGCAACTATTTATCCCAATTATGTAACAGATAACCTGCTTACTGCTCCATATCCACAGGAAGGCTATTCAGCGGTTTATCTTTTTAATACCGATTTTGCCTCATTTGGTGTAAAAATAAGATACAACCTCATACAATTTACTTCCAGAACATCTATATCGTTGAGTACTTCGCCTTCATTTGGAGCCGGATTAACAATTGTAGATGAGCAGGACATTCATCAAATAACACCTTATGTTGACGGTTCTTATAACATTCCGATCTTCCTGGAGTTTAATTATGGAAAAGGAGCAACACATAATAACTTTGATACGTATGGGCTTTTTGGATTTGCAGGCGTGGAATATACCGGGTTGCTTTTGCAAAACAGCATGGTTAACGGCGCCTTAATGGATGCCTCCGGAAATTTTTATACCGCTGACTTTATCAACCATTGGACAGAAGCGGCTTTTGGGCTTGGAGTAAGATACAAAAACAGGAGAAATGTGGAAAGAGAAATATTTTTAAAATATGGGATAAGTCCTACAAAACTATATGTAAATCCCTATGAAGAGGTACAATCAAGTCGAGCCTGGACACTTAAACTTACCTTTGTCCGTGACTTTTAGTGCTTGGAAATTGAGGGACATTAAAAAAATCCCAACCATTTACTGATAATAAGCATCTACAATTCGAGTACAATCTTATTTATAATATACCTATCTTTGTTTTATTATATCCGTTTACAATTCATGCGAAAATTACTTTTACTCGTAACTTTATTTATCGCGGGTTCATTCCCATTCACCTTACAAGCCCAGAATACATGGGTTAATAAAGCTCCGTATGGAGGAGGCTTACGCGATGAGGCAAGTGGTTTTGCCATAGGCAGTAAAGGATATATCTTTTCAGGTAACGACACCGGAACGTATTATATGGATATGTGGTCGTGGAATAGTATTTCCAATGTATGGGCTCCGGCTGCGGCATTTCCGGGCGGAAAGCGACTGGGTACTGAAAGTGTTTCTCTGAATGGATTTGGCTATGCTATATGCGGCGAACATCCGAGCAACTGTTTCTTAACATCCGGTCGCATGGGAGGAGGTGTTTGTGCAGGTACTTTTTATAATGATGTATGGAAATATGAGCCCCTCTCAGATACATGGGTAAATGATACAGCCTTTCCGGGTGGTTCGCGCGACTTTGGGGTTGCTGTAGCTGATCCCGATGATTCTACCATTTATTATGGTACAGGAAATAATAACGGCGCTACTTTTTTATCTGATTGGTGGGCTTTTTATACCCCAACACATACGTGGACACAAATGGCAAACTTTCCCGGAGGGCCAAGAGCATTTGCCGTAGGATTTTTTGCAAATGGAAAAATATATGTCGGCACAGGCGATGACGACGATAGTATAAATTATGCCAGCAATGATTTTTGGCAGTATACCCCTTCCTCCAACACATGGGTAAGGGTTGCTGATGTCCCTGGTATGCCTCTCAGAAGTGCGTCTTCATTTTCAATTGGCAATTTCGGGTATGTCTGCCTTGGACTTAATAACTCATCATATTCTTCAGCCGGATGGAGATACAATACACTCACCAATAACTGGCGGCCCATAGCCAACTACGGTGGGGGAACGATGTCAGATGGTGTTGCTTTTGCAATTGATTCGAACGGATATGTGGGAACCGGTTATTCCGGCGATTCTACCTATAGCCAGTTTTGGGAATATACCTTCGATAGTTCAGCCACACTTGGTGTACCTGCTTTAATAGTAAAAACACCAACAGCAAGCCTCTACCCTAACCCTGCTAACGATAAGGTTACTGTAAATTTCTCCGGAATAAATAATTTGCCTGCAACATTTACCCTTATGGATATTTTAGGGAACACTGTCAACTCCTATGTAATAAATAACGCTACCGGGCAAGCCACATTCAATGTAAGCAGGCTTAGCAGCGGAATATATTTATACCAGGTTACCGATTCGGGAAAACTGTTGAAAACAGGAAAGCTTATCATAACGAGGTAATCTTATTACTTAAGCATAAAAAACGGCACAAAACGGCTTATTTTGTGGAGTCAATGACTTTGGAAGGATTTTGAGGAGGGAATATATGTAAGTATTACCTTTTGTGAAAAACTATCCCTATCTTTGCTAGTAATATCAATGAATGAAACAGAAAAAGGGATATAAAAAAACTTTGCCGACCGGACAGGTTAAAGAACCTACTGTTGCTTACAATGCAACACCCAATAAGAGCATTTCTATTTTTACTTCATTTGAAGAAGCGGAAGAAGACAATTATGAATGGTTGGCATCTCTCACAGGTGAACAGCACCTGCAAAATGCACATGAACTTATGAAGCGGATTTTTGCTGAAGACCTTAAAAAGCATCCTACGACTGGTACCAAGTTAATTATTGGGAGGTAATTCACTTTTTACTTGAGTCACGAAAAAAACGGCACAAAACGCCTGTCCTGCCTCAGGCGGGGGCTTATTTTGTAGAGTCAATGACTTTGGAAGGATTTTAAGCAGGGAAATTTGAACTTTTAGAGTGGGCTGTTGGTTGCTTCTATCATGTTCACAAGCTTTGTCAAGCCGCTATGAGTTCCCAATAAAAATCTTTCTGCATTTCTATGCTGGTGGCTATAATTAACGATACTTTGATCTGTACCTATATCCCCTTTCAAGTTTTCACGAAAAACTATATGTTTTGTTCTATTCTCGGCGTAAGGAAAAAGTGAAAGCCTATGTTTACTATCAAGTGGTAAATGCAAAGTATTAGTAGGGTCCAATGGCGAAATTCGACCGCTTACACCAATATTCACGCAAGACACCGGATTGTCACTTGTAATAAATTCCGACTCATCGTCTGTTAATTTTGATACCCAAATACCATCTTTTAATATCCGCAAGGTCACGCATTTCAATGCTGCTTTAATCTGCTGTAGCACCCTACCTGGTCTACTATTAGTCTCATATTCATTTAAGACTTGCTGAAGTGTTTTCTCTTTAATAGAAATTTTTTCCTCGCAAAATATAAAATGCTCATTACCATCTCTTTTACATTTTAAATAAACTTGGCGAAGGCCATTGCTTATAAAGCTATTAATAGAGTTGGGGAATTTTGCATTCCTAAAAAGCATGGTAACGACTGTTGAAATTATTAATTCCCGTTCAACACTAGTTACTATGTGCTTTTCCGGATTAATTAATAATGCGTATATTTTATTATAATGCTTTTCCCAATTCATATTATAAAAATTTTCAATTGCCAACCGTTCTCCACTCGTATCTCCTGGTAATGTATAAAAGTCATTTTGGAGGCAAAGATTTGAAATATTAATTTTTTTGATTTTATCTTCCTCTAGACTTTCAACAGGTAATACATTGATAAAATGCTTTCCAGATTCTCCTTTTGAAAAATGCCTAAGGTATGTTTCTGGAACATAATGCTGCCTTTTAATTTCTTTAAACGCCATTATATCTTTTCAATATTTATAAAACTTCCCCCAGGTCTTTTCCAAATATTTTCTAAATTCTTCCTCCTTTGGGTTCTTACCCGGTTCATAAAACATAGTGCCACGTAGTTCTTCCGGCAGAAAATCTTGTATTACAAAGTTGCCTTCATAAGAGTGGGCGTATTTATAGTCTTTACCGTAATCCATTTCTTTCATCAGTTTGGTAGGTGCATTGCGCAGGTGCAAAGGCACACCCAAATGAGATGTGCTCTCAGCCGATGCCATAGCAGCACCAATTGCAGCGACAGCACTATTGCTCTTGGGTGAGCAAGCCAGGTAAATAGCAGTCTGTGATAAAACAATTTGCGCTTCCGGCATACCAATGGAATTAACCGCCTGGAAACAGTTATTCGCCATAAGCAAGGCATTTGGATTAGCATTGCCAATATCTTCCGAAGCAAGAATAACCAACCTGCGGGCAATAAATAAAATATCTTCTCCCCCGGTCAGCATACGTGCCAGCCAATAGACAGCGGCATTCGGATCTCCTCCGCGTATCGATTTTATAAATGCAGAAATAATATCATAATGGTATTCTCCTTTCTTATCATATAGCGGTATCACCTGTTGGGCTACCTTAATTACATCCTCATCGTTTACAACAACTGTTTTATCTGTCGATGACATAACCACTGCTTCAAAAAGGTTAAGCAATTTACGGGCATCACCGCCGGAAAGTCTCAACAAAGCCTGAGTTTCTTTCAACTCAATTTTTTTAGTTTTTAAAATAACATCCTCTTTCATGGCCCGGTCAAGCATTTCCAGTAGCTCGTCTTTTTCTAATAACTTCAACACATACACCTGGCTGCGGGAAAGCAATGCCGATATAACTTCGAAAGAAGGATTCTCGGTAGTAGCGCCAATAAGTGTTATATCACCGCGCTCCACAGCCCCCAACAAGGCATCCTGTTGCGATTTACTGAAACGGTGTATTTCATCAATAAACAATATCGGAGTTCCGGTAAACAGTCCTTTATTCTTTGCGCCTTCAATTACTTCCCTGATATCCTTTACCCCTGAAGAAATAGCACTCAACTGGAAAAATTCCCGTTGTAATTCATTGGCAATAATTTGCGCCAATGTGGTTTTCCCGACACCCGGAGGGCCCCAAAGTATAATAGACGGCAATGTGCCGGATGTAATAAGTTTGCGGAGTATGCTGCCCTCCCCTACCAAATGTTTTTGCCCCATATACTCACTCAGTGAGTGTGGGCGCATTCGTTCGGCTAATGGGCGGTTTTCGTTCATAGGACAAATATACAGCCAAAACCTTAACAAATTTTAACAGCCTGATATACTTGGCTTCTACACTCGAAGTTTAAATTTGTGCTCACATAAAAAAACGAACTATGGCAGACATAAAAGAACTAAACGAACGAATTCAAAAAGAGAGCGCATTTGTTGACCTGATGAACCTGGAGATGGAAAAGGTTATTGTAGGTCAAAAGTATTTATTAGAAAGGCTGTTGGTTGGGTTACTTTCCAACGGGCATATTTTGCTTGAAGGGGTGCCAGGGCTGGCTAAAACTCTGGCCATTAAAACCCTTGCTTCAACTATTGATGCAAGTTTCAGCCGTGTGCAGTTTACACCCGATCTGTTACCTGCTGACTTGGTAGGTACTTTGATCTATAATCAAAAGAAGGAAGAATTTACCGTCCGTAAAGGCCCTTTGTTCGCCAACTTTATATTGGCAGATGAAATAAACCGTGCCCCTGCTAAGGTGCAGAGTGCCTTACTGGAATCCATGCAAGAGAGGCAGGTTACTATTGGGGATACTACATATCCCCTTCCGGAGCCGTTTTTAGTGCTTGCCACCCAAAACCCTATTGAACAGGAAGGAACCTACATGCTGCCTGAGGCGCAAGTAGATAGGTTTATGCTGAAAGTAGTTATAACGTATCCTCAGAAAAGCGACGAGCAAAAGATCATACGTCAAAACCTGGCCGCCGATTTCCCTAAAGCACAACAGATACTTAAACCTGCCGATATTATCAACGCCCGTAAACTGGTGAAAGATGTTTACATGGACGGAAAAATAGAGAATTATATTCTTGATATTGTATTTGCCACCCGTAACCCGAAAGAGTATAATTTAGGCAAGTTCACCCCGCTGATCAGCTACGGTGGTTCTCCCCGTGCCAGTATCAGTATGGCATTTGCAGCTAAGGCCTATGCTTTTATCAAGCGCAGAGGATATGTGATACCGGAAGATGTTCGCGCTATTTGCCATGATGTACTTAGGCACCGTATAGGGCTTACTTACGAAGCAGAAGCTGAAAATATCTCTACTGAAAATATTATTACAGAAATATTGAATACAGTTGAAGTACCATAATCCCAGGAGGAATAAAGCCGATGGATACGACAGAGCTGATTAAGAAAGTAAGAAGAATTGAAATAAAAACGCGGGGTATTACCCAATCTCTTTTCTCGGGAGAATACCACAGCGCTTTTAAAGGGCGTGGTATGTCTTTCAGCGAAGTGAGGGAATACCAGATGGGCGATGACATCCGCACCATAGACTGGAATGTTACAGCCCGCTTCAATCATCCGTATGTAAAGATATTTGAAGAAGAAAGGGAGTTAACATTGATATTACTGGTGGATGTAAGCGGCTCGGAAAATTTTGGTACACGCAAGCAACTGAAAGAGGACATGATCACGGAATTATGTGCTGTTCTGGCATTTTCAGGATTACAGAACAACGATAAGGTTGGGGTAATATTCTTCACTGATATTATTGAAAAATTCATTCCGCCCAAAAAAGGCAAGGCCCACATCCTGAGAATCATTAGGGAGTTACTTGAATTCAAGCCCAAGAACACCAAAACAGATATTACCCAGGCTTTAAAATATCTTACCAATGCTATTAAAAAGAAAAGCATTGCATTTATGATCTCCGATTTTATGGACGGTGACTTTACCGATGCCATGAAAATTGCATCGCGCAAACATGACCTTATTGCATTGCGCATTTATGATAAACGCGAAAAGGAACTACCCAATGTAGGGCTTTTAAAAACCATTGATCCGGAATCAGGCAAGATCACCTGGATGGATACTTCCAATAAAAAAATGCGCTATGCTTATGCAGAAGCCATTAACCGCAAAGAAAAAGTTTTAAGTGAAATTTTTAAGCATACCGGGGTAGATACGGTAAGTATTGCAACAGACGAATCCTATATGGCCCCGCTATCCAACTTGTTTAAGAAAAGAAAAAGGTAATGATCAGTAAAGTCATTCATAGCATTTATTATGTTGCCCTTTTAATTTTTTCTGGGCTGACACTTCACGCGCAACAGGTACAGGTTTCTGCAAGAATTGACAGTACGTCCATACTCATAGGAAGCCAGACTAATCTTCGCCTTACTGCAGCTTTTGATGTGAAAAATGGTATTCCAAAAATTCAGTGGCCTCAGATTGCTGATTCCCTTGCATCCAAAGTGGAGGTAATCAGCAAATCTCAAGTAAAGATCATTATTCCTGACAGCGCTCACCCTAATGTGCAGCAACAAATACAGGATATTACAATTTCAAGTTTCGATTCGGGCTATTATGCCATCCCACCTTTTAAATTCATCATTAATGGCGATACCGGTAACCCCCAGCTAACTGAAGCCATGATGTTACAGGTAAATACTGTACGTGTAGATACAACCAAGGCATTCAAGGACATTAAAGCCCCAATACAAGTTCCTTTTGTATGGCTTGAATTATTGCCTTATATCGGTTATGGGTTACTTGCTCTGATGATAATTGGAGGTATAGTTTACTATTTCATTCGCCAATCAAAAAAACGGAATGCTGTTATTGTTGAGGAACCCAAAGTGATCATTCCGCCTCATATAAAAGCACTGGAAGCATTGGAAAAATTAGGCTTGCAAAAACTATGGCAGGAAGGAAAAATAAAAGATTATTATACCGGCATTACAGATATTTTACGTATTTACATGGAGGAAAGGTATGGTATTACAGCACTTGAAATGACCACCGATGAAATTATGCTTGCTTTAAAAAGAAAGGATATAAGCGAACTTATGAAGCAAAAACTCAGGGAGATTTTAGTACTCTCTGATCTTGTAAAATTCGCCAAAGAAAATCCCCTACCAACTGACCATGAATTCTGCTTCAATTATTCCATTGATTTTATAAATGAAACAGCGGAAATAAATCAACCTACTGATGTTCCTCCATCTGCAGAACCCAAGCCACTTGAAAATACAATCACTTCATGAACTACTTTAACTCCATACAGTTCGCCTACCATTGGGTGTTGTGGTTCCTGCTGATCATCCCGGTACTGATTGCATTTTATAGTTGGAAACATAAATCATTGTCATCAGAAGTGGTGATGCCATCTCCTTTTAGCCCGCAAAACAGGATAGGAACCTCTTATAAAACTATTCTGCACCATGCATTTTTTGGAGTGCGGATGGTTGTGCTTGCTCTTCTGATCGCAATTATAGCAAGGCCACAATCATCCGTAAGTTGGAAAAATGTTACGAAAGAAGGGATTGACATTGTTATAGCCCTTGATATTTCAAGCAGCATGCTTTCCCATGATTTCTCACCCAGCCGGGTCGGTGCCGCCAAAAAAGTAGCAGCCAGTTTTATTGATTCCCGTCCTGAAGATAAAATAGGGCTCGTAATATTCAGCCGCTATGCATTAACGGAATCACCACTCACAACGGATCATTCCGTGATTAAAAACCTGTTTAGTGATATTCGTATTGACAGGCCAAGTCAACGTCCGATAGATGACGGAACTGCCATTGGCGACGGATTGGCAACTGCTGTCAACCGTTTAAATGGCGATAATAACAAAAGCAAGGTCATTATCCTTCTTACCGATGGAGTAAGTAATACCGGCTCTGTGGCTCCGCTTACGGCTGCAGAAATAGCAAAAGTTTTTGGCATACGGGTTTACACCATTGGTGTTGGAACGATGGGTAAGGCTTATGGCCCTGCAGGAATTATCGGCGACCAATACACCTATGACTACGAGCCGGTGGAAATAGACGAAAACTTGCTTAGCCAGATCGCAGCAACCACAGGCGGAAAATATTTCCGGGCAACAGACAATGAAAGCCTGCAAAAAATATACAATGAGATTGACAAAATGGAAAAATCGAAGTTTGAAGTTAAAAGTTTTACGGAGCGTCCTGAAGAATTTCTTCCGCTTGCCGAAATTGCGGCTTTTTTATTGCTACTGGAATTGGTTTTAAAAAATACATTATTAAGAACAATACCCTGATATGTTGGATTTCGCACATAAAGAGTTTTTTTATGCACTGGCTGCTTTGCCTTTCCTGGTGGCTATGTACTTCCTTTCCATCTATCTGAGAAAAAAAGCCATTGAAAGATTCGGTGAAACTGATTTATTCAAAAGGCTGACAGGGGAAAGCTCATTGGCAAAGAAAAACTTAAAGTTTATTTTGGCATTGGTGGCGTTTGCATTTATACTTATAGCCCTTATTGACCCTGAAACAGGCTCGCACCTTGAAAATATCAATACCACCGGTTCAGACATTGTAATTACCCTGGATGTTTCAAACAGCATGAATGCGCAGGACATTCAGCCAAGTCGCTTAGAAAGAGCTAAAGAAGCTATTCAACAGCTTATAGATAAACTGCAAGGTGACCGAATCGGCATTGTAATTTTTGCCGGACAATCACTTGTCCAGCTTCCAGTAACCACCGATTACACCGCGGCTAAAATGTTTTTGGGCCAAATACAAACCGATTTAATACCGGTGCAGGGAACTGCAATCGGCGAAGCCTTGACAAGATCGGCAAATCTTTTACTGGATGAAGGCGACAGTGCATTTTCCAAAAGAAGTAAATCTATCATCCTGATAAGCGATGGCGAAAACTTTGAAGACGATGCTGTTGCAGCAGCAAAGGAAGCAGGAAGCAGGGGAATAATAATACATACCATAGGAATCGGTTCACCGGACGGAGTTCCCATACCCATTGAAGCAAACGGCAAGGTTACAGGCTATAAAAAAGATAAAGACGGAACTACTGTCATCACCAAACTCAACATGAATCTTATGGAGTCAGTAGCTATGAATGCAGGAGGAATATCTGTTCTGGCAACATCTTCCGACGTTGGCCTTGACAAAGTAGTTGACCAGATAAATAAAATGAAAAAAAGCAAGGTAAGTTTGAAAAGATACAGTGATTATAATGAACATTTTTTAATTTTTGCTTTTATTGCCCTTATACTGCTAATAATTGACATCTTTGTTACAGAGAAAAAAACAAAATGGTATCAACAATTGAATCTATTCGGAAACCCAAATGAAAAATAGATTGTACTTATATAGTTTTTTGCTTCTGTGTTTGATAGCATGGAGTGCTAACAGTTATTCCCAGTCAGGTAACCTGCATCTGCGTAATGGGAATAAAGCCTATGCGAATAATGACTATAAAACTGCTTCAGAAGAATATCAGAAAGCTTTAAAAGACAAATCAAGTGAATTAAAAGCAAAGTTTAATATGGGTGATGCATATTATCGCCAGGGCCAATATGACCAGGCTGTTGAACAATATAAAAATGCCCTTGCACTTACCAAGGATAAAATATTGGCTGCCCATGCCTATCATAATATAGGTAACTCCTATTTGGCCCAAAAGAAATACGATGAGAGTATAAAAGCATATAAGGATGCACTGCGTTCAGATTGCAAAGATGATGATACGCGTTACAATTTAGCATATGCAGAGGCAATGGCAAATCCCAAACAACAACAGCAGCAGCAACAAAATCAACAACAGCAGCAACAAAACCAACAGCAGCAACCCAAACCGCAGGATATTACAAAGCAAAATGCCCAGCGAATGCTGGATGCCTTAGACAACGATGAAAAAAACAATAAAAAACCGGCCCAACCAGTGCAAAAAAAACAAATTGAAAAAGATTGGTAATAATGTATAAACTGAAAACATACTTATCAATTGCATTTATTCTTTTCTGTGGGGGATTGTTTTCTTCTCTGTCAGCTCAAACCCTTACTGCCAGGGCACAATCGAACACAGTTGGCGTAGGGCAAGACTTCCAGGTAGATTATTCAATAAATGCAAATGGCAGCAATTTTACCCCTCCATCCTTTGATGGGTTTAATGTTTCCGGTCCGTCCGAAAGTCAAAGTGTCAGTATTGTTAATGGGAGCTATTCCCAATCCATAACTTATTCCTATTACCTTGTTCCGAAAGCAGAAGGAACCTTTACAATTGCGCCCGCATCTATTACCTGTGGAGGAAAAACAATCACATCCAATTCCCTTAGTATTAAAGTTGTTAAAGGCACTGCGGGTAATTCGCCTCAGCCAACAACCTTATCTCCGCAACCGGGGAATAGCAACTCCTCTTCACCAACCGAAGTATCCGGGGATAACAGTAATATCTTTATTCGCATTGTTCCTAGCAAACCAAAAGTGTATGAAGGCGAGGAAGTGACAGCAACTATAAAAATATACACGCGGTTGAGTGTTGAATCGGTGCAGGTATCGGATGCTCCTGCATTTTCAGGGTTTTATTCGGAGGACGTTACCCCAACTACCAAGGGCCAGTTAGCCCCTACCAAAGAAGTAGTGAACGGAGTAACTTACATGACAGCGACATTGAAACAAAATGTCCTTTTTCCGCAACACTCGGGAAAAATAAAAATTGAACCGCTCACCGCAGAATGCTTAGTTGACCAACCGGTAAAGACAAATAATATTTTTGCCCAATTCTTTGGTGGTTCTTATAAAAGGGTATCTTATAATGTAAAAAGCGAATCATCTACGGTGGATGTAATGCCGCTTCCCAAAACTGACAAAGCGTTTTCAGGAGCTGTAGGAGAATTTACCCTTAAAGGCGATTTAGATAAAAACAAAATTAAAGCCAACGATGCTATTAACCTCACCGTAACTATTTCGGGCAATGGCAACCTGAAACTTATTGATACGCTGCCGATAAGGTTCCCATCTGATTTTGACCGTTACGATCCTAAAATAACCGACCATTTTACAATCAACGCTTCGGGCGTATCAGGTTCCCGGACATACAGCTACTTACTTGTTCCGCGTCATCCGGGGAATTATAAAATTCCGCCTGTAGAATTTACTTATTTCAGCCCAAAAAAGAAAGGATACGTAACAGTTTCAATACCGGAGATGAACCTGGATGTAGCTAAAGGGGATAACAACTCTTCTTCTGTAACTGTATCAGGCCCGGTGAATAAAGAAGATGTGAAAGTGATAGGATCGGATATACGATATATACATGCAGGGCATGAAGCATTCTACCGTACCGATGACTTTTTTCTTTATTCCTTCCCATTTTTTGCAGGAATATTTGCACCCCTGTTAGCTTTTATGGGCTTTGTAGTGGGAAGAAAAAGATATATTGAAATGAACAAAGATTCACTTGCTGTAAAGAAAAGAGGAGCTACACGCATGGCCAAAAAGAGGCTAAAAATAGCCCATAACAGTATTGCAGCAGGTAATAAAGAAGTATTTTATGCAGAGTTGCTAAGCGCCCTGAATGGTTATTTCAGCGATAAGTTTTCCATTGCGCTTGCCGACCTTTCAAGGGATATGATAACCACCAACCTCACTCAAAAAAATGTAAAACCTGAAACATTACAAATGGCGAACAAAACGCTTGATGATTGTGAATTTGCCCGCTATGCTCCTGCGGCTGTAACAGGTAACCTGGAAGAAGTATATGTATCGGCAGTGAACCTTATAACACTTTTGGAAGATGAGATTTCCTAATTCATATATTGTTATCCTATCGCTAATTTTATACGGATTGTTGAATCCGGCAAAAACATTTGCAACCAACAGCGATTTCATAGCTCTTGATAGCGCTAATGCAGCTTATAGCAAAGCAAATTATACAAAAGCCATTATTTTTTACCAGAAATTTTTAAGCGGAGGCATTGAATCGACACAAGCTTATTATAACCTTGGAAATTGCTACTTCAGAACGAATGAAATGGGCGAGGCAATACTCTACTATGAAAAGGCAGAAAAACTGACTCCGGGCGATCCCGATATTCAGTTTAACCTTCAACTTGCCAATCAAAAAATCACCGATAAAATAACTTCTGATACACCTATTTTTATCTACAGCGACTGGAAAAAACTTGAAAACAAATTCACTGAAAAACAATGGGCTATGATCTGCATAAGCTTATTATGCCTAAGCCTTTTACTCTTTGCATTATATCTTTCAGCATCCAGCCTATTATTAAGGCAAATAAGCTTTTGGTCAGGATTTGTTCTTGTCTTTTTAACCCTATTTAGCTTTTATATTGCACATCAGCAGTATGATCTGCTCAACTCTCATGATACGGCTGTTGTAATGGCACCAACGGTGACTGTAAATGGCTCGCCGGACGAAAAAGCAACACAGTTGTTTGTAATTCACGAAGGTACCAAGGTGTGGATAGTAAAAACCGAAGGCGAATGGACCGAAATAAAGCTTGCCAATGGAAACCAAGGCTGGCTTATTTCTTCGGATATTTCAGCTATCTGATAATTTCTTGCGAAATCTTTCCTTATTTTGCAGAACTTTAACTTATCTTTGATAGGGTAAAATATATTAGTTTATGCAGATCGTTCTCATTATATTTCAATTTATTCTATTAGCTGTTGGAGCAATATGGGGCTTTTCATTTTTAAAAAACCATATCCAAAAAACCATTGGAGATAATATATTAAATGAATTTAAAAAGGTTGACTCACTTATACGAGAAGAGTTTTTAAGAAACAGAGAAGAGAGCCAAAAGAGCTTTAAGGATAACCGTAGTGAATTGAATGAGGCCCTCAAATTAAATAGGGAGGAAATGACCAAATCTCTAAAATCCTTTGAAGAAAAATTTGCTCAAAATGTAAAGGAATTCAACGATGTTCAAAAACAAAAATTTGATGATTTAATCAAGAATCAGGAAAATTTAAGAAAAGAAACCGAAGGTAAACTTGAGAAAATTCGTGAAGCCGTTGAAAAGAAACTACAAGCTATTCAAGAAGATAATAGCAAGCAATTAGAGGAAATGCGAAAAACAGTGGATGAAAAACTACAAAAAACACTAAATGAGCGACTTGGGCAGTCATTTGAATTGGTAAGCAAACAACTTGAAAGTGTTCAAAAAGGGTTAGGTGAAATGCAAACTCTCGCACAAGATGTAGGGGGATTGAAAAAGGTACTAAGCAATGTAAAAATGCGCGGAGGTTTAGGTGAAAGGCAACTTGAAATGCTCTTAGAACAAATACTTGCACCTGAACAATATGAAGCGAATGTAAAAACAAAAAAAGGTTCTTCTGATATGGTCGAGTTTGCCATAAAACTACCTGGCAGGGACAGCATGGGAAGCACTGTATATCTTCCGATAGATGCAAAATTCCCAAAAGATGCATATGAACAACTTACTAATGCTTACGAAAGTGCAGACACCGCCTTAATAGAAAAGGCATCGAAAAATATTGAAACAGTTATAAAAAGTATGGCAAAAGATATCCGCGATAAATACCTTGACCCGCCCCATACTACTGATTTTGGAATAATGTTTGTGCCCTTTGAGGGTATATATGCCGAGATTACTCGTCGAGCTAGTTTAATGGATCAACTTGAACGAGAATTTAAAGTAATTGTAACTGGACCTAATACACTTGCAGTTATCCTAAACAGTTTTCAAATGGGCTTTAAAACACTTGCTATACAAAAGCGAAGCAGCGAGGTTTGGGAAGTACTTAAAGCTGTAAAAACGGAGTTTGACAAATTTGGAGAAGTTTTGGAAAGTGCTAGCAAGAAAATGAAAGGAGCTCAGGAAGATATTCAGAAATTAATGGAAACAAGAACCCGGAAAATAGAGCTAAGATTAAGAGATGTGGAAACACTTACCCCTGAGGAAACTCCAAATCTACTAGAATTGAAAAATGAAGAGGAATTGCCAGATAAAGATTAATCTTCCACTCTACAATATCATCTAATTTTATATTAGCCTATATTTGTATTACTATTATTTGTAATGAAAACGGGAAGAAAAAGAATTTTTATCGGATTAGTGACGATGGTGGCAGTTTCTCTTTTTTCCTGCTACAGCACAACCAAGGTAAGCAATCAAAATATTGTTGATATATACAGAAATGATATTCATTCCCTGCATCCTGAATTTACATTGGTGCATTATAACGATTCAATTTCAGAACTCTTTTTTAAAATAAATGAAAACGAATTGTTGTATCAGCGAAAAACCATTTCAGACAGTTTTTCGGCATCGGTACGGATTTATTGCAGAGTGTCGTTGAACTATGAATCACCGTTTATACTGGATAGTAATTCTACCGTATTGAATTTGCAAAGCGCCACTAATACAAAACAAGAATATGCCGTGGGTTCTATTCCCGTTAGAATAAGCAGGGGCAACAGATATTTGCTTACCATCAGTACCTTTGATTTAAACAGTAAGCGAACCGAAACCACCTACATTGATGCGAATAAAATGGATTTTCTGGGAAAACAGAATTATCTTGTCCGCGACCCGGAAAACGGGCACATAATTTTTACCTCTTGGTTTGATACAAATATGCGTGTGGCTGTTCAGTGCCTTCATCCGGTCAGGAAACTTTACGTACGATATTACCGAAACAAATTTCCCATTGCAGCACCTCCCTTCAGCGGCGATGAATACGACTCCCCGCAGCTTTATGCCGACAGCAGTTTTTCAATACCCTGCACCAACGGCGGAATAGTTCAGCTGGATCTGAAATCAAAAGGCATGTACCATATAATGGCTGATTCCAATGACATAGAAGGGCTAACCCTGTTCCGCTTTGATGAAAGCTACCCTATTATTACTGATGCATCCCAAATGGTAGCTCCCTTGCGTTACATATCATCCAATGAAGAATTTCAAAAACTTACAAGCTCCAAAGCACCGAAGCAGGAG
>Ga0206990_1088_pt1 | contig 19052 bp, 22 predicted proteins | sample Alteio_BWMinCont_8_FD_153283 | JGI IMG/M metagenome (GOLD analysis project Ga0206990, IMG submission 153283) | Enriched cells from forest soil in Barre Woods Harvard Forest LTER site, Petersham, Massachusetts, United States -... | ecosystem: Environmental > Terrestrial > Soil > Temperate forest >... | reverse complement strand
GGATTCAAACAAGCAATAGAAACATCTGGTATTAAACCAGTACCTAAAGGGCTGTCATGGGTAACACTTTCACCAAAAGTAGCCGAACACGTTTTAGAAAAGAATTTCCCTTCCGGCGTAGAGGAAATCAAATATATCCGTCATACCGGGCAGGATATTCCCACACCGAAAATACCCGCTCTTTATAAATACCTCTCTCCTCATTTTGATGGAATAAATCCGAACAATGAGAACGTCCGGCATTGTATCGATCTGTGCCTAAAGAATCCTGAATGGTCATTATCAATTCAACAGCATAAATTATGGCAGATACTTTGATCTATAAAATGTCATGGGATGAAGTCTATCAACGGGTACGTAAACTCCCCGAAGGAAAATGTTTTGGCATTCCCCGAGGTGGAACGTTCGTTGCCGCAATGACAGGAAATGCTGTTGGTACTATTGAGGAAGCTGATTACCTCGTTGATGATATTATAGACTCCGGAGAGACAGCAAAAAACTGGACAAATCGGACACGGAAACCGTTTTTTTCGCTCGTTTCGAAGGATGAAGGTTTAGGATGGGTGGAGTTTCCTTGGGAGCGATCGAACGGAGAGCTTCCGGCAGAAGAAAATATCAAGCGACTATTACAATCGCTCGGAGAGAACACCGAACGGGAAGGATTACAAATGACTCCGAAACGCTACATCAAATTCCTTCGAGAATTCCTCTCACCCGCTGATTTCAACTTTACTGTATTCAATGCCGAAAAGACAGATGAGATGATCGTCCAGAGCGGGATTCCATTCTTTAGCTTATGCGAACATCATCTGGCACCGTTCTTTGGCACTGCGGCGGTCGCTTACATTCCAAACGGGAAGATCGCGGGGCTTTCAAAGTTAGCCCGTACAGTTGACAGGTTCAGTCGGAGACTCCAAAATCAGGAACGGATCGCTACGAATATAGCCGATTACATTGAGGAGCAATTACAGCCGTTAGGAGTAGCAGTATTACTTCGCGCCCGTCATCTGTGCATGGAAATGCGGGGAGTCGAAAAGCAGGGCGCAGAGAGTACGACAAGCTGCTTGCGGGGCGTTTTCAAAACCGATCAGAAATGCCGTGAGGAATTTCTTCACTTGTCAATGCCTACAAGTTAATGAAGGAGTAAAGGCGAAAATGAAGTTATTTGTTGCCATTGCGAAGAAAGAGGCTCTCGAAGTTGCGCGGGACATCAAATACCGTCATATCTTAGTCTCGTACTTTTATATCAAAAAGCGGCAGATGTTAGAAATGATCCGGTCAATGACAGGAGAACACGAGTTCTTCCTTGACTCGGGAGCCTATAGTGCAAAAACCATCGGTGCAAAAATAACCACGATGGAGCTAACAGCTTTTATCAAAGCAAATCCTGCACTCTTCAAAATATATGCCGGTCTTGACGATATTACAAGTTATGAAATAACTCAAACAAATCAACGGAAAATGGAAGCGGACGGTCTTGCTCCCCTTATTACCTTTCACTATGGTGAACCGCTTGCCGTTCTCGGGGATTATACAAAAAAATATGATTTTATCGCCTTAGGCGGAGGAGTAGGAAGGACAAAAACCGAGAAGATTAAGTGGCTTGATACCCTATATGCAAATGTCCTGTCTCGTTGCCCAGAAAAGAAGATCCACATGTTCGGTATTCACGATCCGGATATTCTTTCCCGCTATCCTTTTTATAGTGCCGATGCTTCTTCCGATTCGTTAATGGCTTCCAACGGCTGGGTGATTGTCAATGGGAAGGTAATGCAGTATAAGGATATACCCAGTAGACAGCGGACTGGTATAGGGCTTTCCGTGCTTGCCAAAAATCATGATTCTGAAATTTCTCTAAAGGACAGGGAAAAAGAAAGGTACCGGGTCTTACTTATGAAAAAACAACAGTTGGAAATATATATAACGCAATTATGGGAAAAGAAAGGGATAGTATGGAAGGATTAAAAGAGAAGATTATTTGGGTACCGTTTGCAAAACTTCAAAAAGCAGAGTGGAATTACAAACGTGACGAAGAGGTAAAGCAAAAAAAACTCACAGAGCAAATCCGGAAGAATGGCATACTGGAAACGTCCCTCGTCCGTGAACTGCCGGATGGATTCTATGAAATCGTTGACGGAAACCATCGTTACGATGTATACCGGGAGCTAAACATCGAGTCCGTTCCATGTTTTACTTTAGGTATGATCGGAGTCAATGCCGCAAAGCGTATGGCTATAGAAAAAAATGAGACACGGTTTACTGCCGATCCGTTGAAACTGAGCGAACTGTTCAAAGACATATCTACGGATTTTCTCCCTGCCGATTTAGCAATAACAATGCCTTATTCCGAAGACGAGATAAACGGTATGATTGAACTCCTTGATTTTGACTGGAATCAGTACGGTACAACCGATAATAAAACCCCGGCTGACAGGTTTCGGATTGCATTCACAGTCAGCAAGGAATTATATGACCGATGGCAATCTCTGATAGCCGGGCAGATGGAAGAGGAAGTATTTGCTCAGGCAGTTCAAGCTCTCCAGAGCAAAAATGACTAATGGAAAGTACCGAAAACTCCGAACAGGAGGTCAGGAGAGACTATACGTTGCACCGGACAATCATCCGGGACTCGTTCTTTGCTTATCTTTCAGAAAATAAACGGTATCCGTCAAATAATGAATTAGCCCGGCGAACGGGACTATCGGAGAAGACAATCCGTAATCATCTGAAGAACTTCGATCTTGCTGAAATAACCGAACCGTCAAAGCTCTTTGCCGAGAATGTTCTTATGAGTTTGATAAAGCGTATTCAACGAACAGGCGATCCGTCAGCGGTGAAGTTATATCTATTATTAGTTTTTGGGATTGATGAACAGGGGTATCTTGCCTATAAGAAAAAAGAGAATGACTTTTCAGAACGGACTGAGGAAGAGATTGATCAGGATATTATTGACCTTTTTACAAACTGTGATATTGAATTTGCGGCTGAACTGCATAAGTCACTTGGAGAGAGACTGGCAGGCGAAAGGCTACTTACTGTTGTCTCACAGATAGAATAAAATTTATTTTACGATGTGAATGAGAAACGAGTATGGATTCACTGAAAAGGAAGAGGCATTTTGTAACGAGTACGTTACTAACGGTGGCAACGCAATCCTCGCTGCCCGATGTGCGGGATACGCTGACGAGTAATATGATTCGTATCGTGGCGGGATGAATAAAGCGCCAAAAGAAATTATTCAAAAAGCAATTTTAGAAAAAAATGAAAGCAATGAATTCATTAGCAAGATTTGATTTGACATTTATTAGAGAAGCGGTAGCGGAAAAGCAATTGTCGAATTACGTCCGCCTTAAAGGAGAGGTCAGAAATTCTTATAGGAAGCCTGTTGGTAGCCGATCTATGAAAACCGTAATTCGTCAGGTTCTTGAAAATTATCCTCTCCCTCGAAGGAACGAGGATGCAGAATTTGAGATTTGGGCTAAAGCTGTAGAGCAAGCTATTAATGGCGACAGACATGCCCGTATGGACATTGCAGCGTACCTATACGGCAAACCAGTTCAATACATTGAAACAACCGATATTCCCGAAACAGACGAAGAAAAACGGGACCGGCTGCAAGCATCAATCGAAAGGCGTGAAGCGGAGATCGAAGCGAAGATTGCAGAGGAAGTTGAGAGACGAATTTCACAAACTAAAATTTGTACACGCTGAGCTAATGAAGGAAATTTCAAAGTTAATTCGCTTCGACCCAAACTCTTCAAATACACTTAGTTTTTACTATGTAAAACCAGATTATAGTGTTTCAATCACGACTGACAACTATAGCTTAGATTATGACTTGAGAAATATGGACTACCGATACGTGCATTATGCAGGTAATGAGTACAGTTTGGAGAAGGGGTCAGGTAGTGAATTGTTAGCTGCTTTCAGATCATTTAATTCAACTGATACATTAAGTGACACCTTAAAGGGTGTAAAGATAATTCCCGAAGAAAAATAGTGGCACATGCACTTTAGCAGAAGTGTTATGCAAGTATGCATGACACTTTTATCAGCTACGCATCAGAAGACTACGGCAAGGTTCGAGTTCTTGGAGAATACCTTCAAAACGAATGTGGCTTTAGGGTATGGATGGACAAAGCCAACATTATCGGACAACATGGTTGGCGGTCCACTCTTACTAATGCAATCGAAGATTCTAAAACGCTGACTCTGGTTGTCAGCAAGCACTCCGTTCAAAGTGAGGATGTTGAAACCGAAATTACGCTTGCTGCCGATGCTGAGATTCCGATATTGTTCATTCATTTGGAAAATGCCGAACTTTCTTCAACGATGAAATACTTAGCAGCGGGAAAGCAATCATTGAGATTCATAGATAGGGAAAAAATCCATGAAGCACTCTCTTTCCTTGTAACTTCTGAACTGAAAAATGCAACCGCAAAACCATCCTCTTTCCCATTTTCAATTGAAGAGCAAATCAGGATTTTGGGCATTAGACCGAATTTCGCTCTTGGGAATGGCAAAGATACTTTATATGTACATCGGGTTGATAGTTTAAGAAAAATATGGGAATTAGTCCTTGTCAATAAAGGCAAAGATGCCCGTAAAGTTACAATAACGGTTCAAGATGAAGCACTTGACAAAATTCAGTGCGAGTATTGCAAAGAAAATGTAGAGCAAAATGAAGTTATTCGAGTAACACTTCAATCGAAAGTTCATTACTTGAAAGAACATCATGCAGTCAGATTTCTCGTACTAAGCTACGAAGATATAGTTGGGACACCATACTCTGAGCGATTAAGCGAACTGATTGATCGGGAAAACCGCGTATGAAATTCGGATACAGAAAACCATCTTTCAAGAAACGAATTGCAGCACGGACTTCTTGGAAGCGAGTTGTCCTGCATAATCTTGGGTTCAAAGCCCCGCGTGGTTGGGGATGGTTAACTAATCCGAAGAAAGCGGCATACAATCGGGTTTATAACCGGACTACGAAAGGGTGCATGACGGTGATATTGGTTTGGAGTGGATTTTTGATTTGTGTTATTTGTTTGCTTCTGCAAAAAAGATTTTGACAACATGCTAAAATTCAGACCTGACGCGGACGAGACAACTATTCTTCGAGCTGACAAAGCGTATCACAAAGCGAACAAACTTTGGGGGATTGCCGGTGATAAACTATATAGGCTCGAAAACGAAGCACAACGATTGAACAAAGAACGAGCACCACTCGACGAACAGAGAAAAATTCGCGAAGAGATCAAAACCATTAAAGACATAAGAGAGTATTACTTCCTTTATATGGAAGGCATTCGGGATATATCTGTTCCTGATCGTGCACCTCACGAAAATCTTTTGCAAATCGCTTTTTCCGGCAATACAAGTGATTCGTCATGGTATAGGGCAGCTGGATACCATGACGCTTATTATTTCGATCACTACTTAGCTGATGAAGATTGGGTTCGCAAAATCGAAGGTGAACAGGCAACGCGAAAAGTAAGAATTGGTCCGCCGGTCAGTGGTGATAAGGAATTGGACTCGTTCGAGTATTACTGACACTTCTGAAAATGACAATTTCTTCTATTTGACAACCGAGAAAAATTTAAGATTTGCACTGTTCGCAAAACCGTCCGATTTTATCTCGACAATTTTGAAATTGGATACGCCGTATAAAGTACCAAGAAACTGCAATAGGGTGTCTAAATGTCTTATTGCCTTTTGAAAATGTTTCTCGAAAGTCTGGTATGAAGTAGTTCCAGATAAGTCCCCTTCTTGAACCAAATAACGTGATCGGCGTGATAGCTTCCTTAGGCTACTATAGGCAACATAGGCATCCTCTGAAAGAGCAGTAGCCTTTGATTCAGCAAGTTTCGGATTTAGCGCACTATCAACGTCAGTGTGCTTTCTGTACTGCAAACCAAATTTTGCAAGATGAGAATTTACAGCATGAACACAAGCATAGAAACAGATCGTTACTTTCCAATCGCAAAAAGCATCCTCTGAATGAAGTGCCACGAAGGAGAGAAAATCTAAATTATGACAAGTTTGATTTATGTGATCTTCAAATTCAGGCACTATTCTGTTGAAAAGTTACGTAATGAGTAGGGACTGAAAGGTGATCGGACTCTTCAACAATCATACTATCAATTCTATATCCGTAACGATAAAATTCTGCATTTATTTTTGCCTCTGCAAGTATCAGTTGTTTTTCAATATCCTCATTATCATTTTCAGTTTCAATCCAAACCAAAATTTCAGAACCGGACAAATCGAAGGCTAATTTTCTCTTCGGGATTGCATGAATTTCCTTTAGATATTCAACAACGATTTTCTTGGAAAAATAAATGTCTGACCCTTCACGAGCACGGTTGATAATATCTGCTTCACTTGCAGTGGCAAAAAATTCATACTGACGAGACTCTTCATCTGTCATTGCCTGACTGGAGTAAGCTATTTTCTTTACTGAAAGCGCCTGAATAAATTCGGCAAACCATTCGATAACCCCATCCTTCACACTGGCGGTTTCAGTCTGAGGTAGTATTTTTTCGGCAACTTCCATGCTTTTAAAAACAGTAGTGTCTTGATTTTGTTACACAAAAATACGTAACTTTTCAATGAATTCCAAATCTATTTCAAATAATAAGCTAAAATTGCCTATTTTGTGGAAAAAAGAAAAAAATCCGATCTTTCAAAAAAAGGTGTTATATTCATAGGTGCAATTATGAGCACCTATATACAAACATCTGCAATGAAAGACATCGTTCACATGGATTTGGACACATTTTTCGTGTCCGTTGAACGTATTCTTGACCCGAACCTGAATCACCGTCCGGTGATCGTTGGGGGTAGCCCGCTCGAACGCGGCGTTGTTGCCGGATGCTCTTACGAGGCACGGGTGTTCGGCATTCACTGTGCTATAAGGGCTGTAATACGTCTTTCCGTATTACCGATAGAGAAAGACAGCAGTAAACTTTTTGTTACCAGCGTGTTACCACATGAATTTCATCCCATTCATACGTATAGATTTGGAGTACAAGTAGTCGTTCTGGGTTAGAATCTCTTCTCTGCTGTTGAGTGCTTCTTATCTTTTCGTCCGAATATCTGTGAGACTACAGCAACAAATCACTCTGAGACGAGTGCGAAAGAAAACCCCGCATTTCTGCGGGGGATTGTTCAATAGTATTTCTACTATCTCCTTCTTCGTTGTGAAACGGTGAGAATGGGTACTCTACAAATATATACAATAAAAAATGCCCCGCCTAATTCGGCGGGGCAAATCATCGTTCTCCATGAGTCCTCATCATGGAGATTATTCATCATCTGTGAAACGGTGAGAGTACACTTCTACATAATGCAAATATACAACAATAAAACTTCCTCGTCCTTTCGGTGATAACCTTCAAATTATTCTTTCAAATGCAGGAGAAACTAAAAGTAGCTCAGGATCGTCTTTTATAACAAGAGAAGGAGAAAAATCTCATGAAAAATGTAGTAGTTCGTTTCTTTGAATTTCTGTTCGAAAAAGAATCGCATGTCTGCGATTGTTGCTGCGGGGCCTTGTGCCAATGCGGAGAATCCTGTTGCTGCCCTAAAGCCTAATCTCCTTTTTTTAAACTCAAGGGCGGATCAGTGTGCAATTGCACTTACTTCTCCGCCCTCTTTCTTTCCCCCGAAAGAAATCGCTCTGATCGCTTTGAGTTGTCTATTCGATCATAAAATGAAATCCAGTAAAATTACGCCTAACTTACATTTCCCTCAATGTGAATGTTCCTTCTATCACATGAATTCACATGAATTATTTTTCATGTTTTCTCGGTCTAATTACCAACTCCATTTTTTTCCTTACTCCGTGCGTTCCTTAAAATAAAAAACTTGCTGCAAATCCATAAACTCTAAGGTTTGAAGAAGGCCCTCGGATATTTGCTTATATTCGTGCTTCAGTATTCATCGCCGATTTATGAAAAAATTCTTCATTCTGTTTCTGACTCTTTTCCTATTAATTCCATCGCTTGGGCTTGCAACTAAAAAGCCTCGTAGTCATAATACACATTCGACTCGATCATATAATACTCCCAAGAAGAGCGTTCATGTTCGGGGATATTATAGAAAAAATGGCACTTACGTTCACTCGTATAACAGGCGACCGCCGCACAGTCACAAAAAATGAAGGTTACTATTATATTAGTCCTGGCATTCTTCATGACCAATGAGTCGTCAGGACAACATTTACCTCGAACAACTCCGAACGCTTCGCGGATTCAGCGTGCTTCAAAAGTAAATATTGCAAGCCCGCAGTCAATCCTACTCGATACGAGCAAAGAAAGTACATCCCACCAAAATCATGCACCTGATACTTGCAAGGTCGGAATATTTGTCTTGCAACTTACCGACTTAGATTATCAGCACTTATCCTTCAATACTGATTTTTGGATGTGGTTTGTCACTACATCCGATAGTCTCTCCCCTCTTTCGACCGTCACGGTATCGAATGCAAAAGAGTTTATGATGAGCCAGCAAAGTATTGAGCGAAAGGCAGGGTTGACCTGGTCCGCCCAGGAATGCAAGGCGACAATTAATAAAACATGGCAGATTGAAAATTTTCCATTCGATCACCAACGGCTGCATATCATCTTAGAAGATGCTCAAAAAGATACTCAGAGCCTGGTTTATCTTGCTGATACGGCGGAAAGCAAGATAAGCAAAAAATTAGTTTTAGACGGGTGGAGAATTAATAATATGACAGTGCGATCGGTTGTTCAACAATATGAAACGAATTACGGCGATCCGATGCTGCATAACGGAAGTGCGTATCCTTCAATCGAGGCAACGATTGAACTTCATCGTGACGGCTTCGGCTTATTCCTTAAAATGTTCATTGGAGTATATGTAGCATTTCTAATTTCCATCGCAGCATTCTTTTTCAATTCGGGTGCCGACGCTCGGTTTAGTTTGGCTGTCGGTGCATTATTTGCAGCAGTAGCAAATAAGTATATTGCCGATTCGTACCTGCCAACAACGGTACAGTTTACGCTCGTAGATAAGATTCATGCGCTCACATTTATTTTCATTTTGTTGACCATTTTCATCTCTGTCTTTGAAATGCTTCATGCCAGAAAAGAAGGTCGCGTCTCAATTGGCCCCTCAAAAAATAATCCTAAAATAGAGTACCGATAGAGTAACGGATCACTCAGAATAATCCGTAAATTGCATCCAATACTTCAAGGCACGAATTTGTACCCTGAAATAAACTGCGACCTTTTGAAATCTCAGGTGTCTTTATAAGGCGGAGTTTCTTTGAATGCGTCTTTAATAAAAAGGCGGAATGGATCAATTTTGAGTGCTTTTGCAATTTTAACAACATTGAGGATACCAAGGTTACGTTCACCTCGTTCGACGGAGCTTATATAGTTGATATGAAGACCGGCGCGGATAGAAAGTTTTTCCTGAGACCAGTCGAGTTTATGCCGAAAGCCTCGGATATTATCGCCAACAATAATGCGAATGTCCATTATACAAACTTCGGCAATTCACACTAAAAGTATTTACCACTTTCAGTGTGATTCGGAGTTTTTCATCGTATCTTTGTAAAAAGACATCAATATGAAACTCATCATCGTATATTGCATTTTTTGGAATCTTTGCAAGTGTAAGCCTTGCACAGATTCCGAATATAGATTTCATGATGGCAGACGAAGCAAAAAGCCAACTTCAGATTCACGGTTCATTTGGTTCGGATACAACTGGCTACGTAATAATCGAGAATATAAAACAAACTGTTCGCTCATGGAGCGATATTCGCTCGTTGCCAAAAAGCCTCTTGAAGAAATATCAGCTTCGCTTTATAGTATTGATGGAAGGCTGTTCAAGGAAAAGAAAATTTACATCTCTACACAGGGAGAATATATCTTCGATGCCAATGGATTTAGTGAAAGATTTGGAATAATGATTTTGAAAATATCGAATGAAGTTATTGCAAAGAAAGTATTTTTTTAAAACTCTAAATAAGAAGTCAACCCTATGAAAGCTATAATCGCATTTCTTTTTACAGCATTTTTTTTCTACAATACCTCTGCGTTTGCACAAGAGCAGACTCAGAGCCAACCCGCACAAACGCAAGACGGAGTGCAAGGTTGGTACCCACAGAATAGTGGTTTTTCTCAATCAATAAGGGGGGTCTTTTTTAAGAACAAGGATACGGGTTATGCCACTATTGCGGGTACTGCAGCATTAACCGCATACTCAACTAATGGGGGGATGAATTGGCAGGTATTTCCCGATAGTGTTAGTGTCATACGCTTTATTGGCACATTTGGTTATGGCTATAATAAAGATGGCACTGGTTCTGTGAGTACCTCAATCGACAATGGAATTACTTGGAGCGCATACGATTTAGGATTCGGCGGAGGTAATTTCTATTTTACGACTCCGAATGATGGTTTTTGCAATGTTCAGAATTTTATCGGACGAACTCTCGATGGCGGTAAAACATGGAAACTTGATACAACGTATGTTGGAGTTGATATTCATGCTTTTGCTTCGTTTGATTCTCTTAGAATAATGGCAGTTGGAGCCGATTACTATGTTCCGGCTAATCATGGACACAATGCAGCAGGTATTTTTCTAACTACGAATGGTGGAGATTCATGGCATTATGCTTCCAGCATATACTTCAATGATATAGCATTCAATAATATCGCCTTCTTGGACTCAACGTCGATTATCATTATTGCGGATACAAAAAATATTTTTAGAAGCTCAAACCTAAGTTATTCTGTACAACCTTGTAATTTAGGAGACAGTTCTGGTACATTGTTAGAGGGAGTAAGCGCTCCGAATAAGAATAATATTATAATTGTAGGAGAAGGTGGGAAGATTTTTCGATCCAATGATGGTGGACTAACATGGCAAAAGCAAAATAGTGGTACAACTGCAAATTTATACGCAGTAAATTTTATTGACAGTTCTAATGGGTGGGCCGTGGGAGATAATGGAATTATTCTTAACACAATAAATGCGGGATACTCTTGGGTGAATCCACCAGCCGTCGATTCATTAAGTTTGACTGCAAACCCCAATCCTACTAATTCTGTAGTAAATATAAATTACTTCATGCCGCAAGATCAGCACGTCACAATAATCGTGTATGATATTCAAGGGAATGTCATTGACTCGGTTTTAACGAATGTTTTTCAATCTCAAGGGCAGCAATCCATATCTATCGATATACATTCACTCGCATCTGGGACATACATAATCCGATTTCAATCGGAGCAGTATCAATCGGTCATTAACTGTTCAGTAGTCCACTAATAAAAAAAATATAAAAAATCCCATGAAAAACTATACAAAACCCTTTACTTTTTTCCCAGCACTGATTTTATTTTTCCTGATGACTGCCTCGTCTTATTCTCAAATGGTCGTTTCTAAGGGCTGGCAGAATATTGATTCGATCCGTTTTGAAGTCAACGACGATAATGGCGCCGCAGCACCGGCAGGCGAAACAGATACCAGAACAAAAACGCTTATGGATTCACTTGGCGTTACGGTAATTTCCAGTTATGGTCCAATTGGGGGATCAACCAAACCTTATGGTACGAAGCGGAAGGGCTATGATTGCTATCCACAGGATGGTACGGCGAATAGAATGAATTTTATAGGAGCAGGTGAATATATCAGGCAACGCATTTACTATCCTTCACCTGAAAGGATAGGATTCTGGGACGATGGCGGATATAGATGGCGATATATAGACACACTTCATTATTCGTGGCATGATAATACGCTTGATTCAAATGATATTTCACCATACGCAGAATTTGATAAAGATACAAATCTCGTCCCGCAGACCTATCTATCTCAAATGTATCATAGTACCCCTGATACATTGCAAGTCGGCACGGATGGCAGAATAATATTAGGGTATAATGATCAAAGGAATGGAACGCAAATGCTCGTCTCACATTTAAGCATACCCTTTGAAGGCGGTAAACTTCCTAAGGCATTTAGTGCTCGGTTGGAATTCAATCTTGACACGAGTAAAGCAGACATAGATACTCTTTATACTTCAAATTCAAGCGAGAATGTCCCGCTACTGCGAGTACAGATATTATATAAAAAGGGTCAAAATGCAAGTAATCCAAGCGATTCTGGATGGAGGGTTCTTCCATTCGTTCCTTTTAAAACCGACACGAATGGCACACAGTCAGGCTGGTATAAAATTGCCGACGATACAATTACGTTGGCACAATGGCATACTCTCAAAGAAAGCTGGCGGGAAAGAGACACACTTCAAAATGGCATAATATCTCATGATTGGAATTTTAAGCAGTTAAATATTATGCTGAAAAATTTGCCATCATATATGCCAGTAACTACTGCGACAGATTATTATGACGGTATGCCGGAATACGGCAGCGGAAGTAGTAACTCACGTTTTAAAAATATTATTGCTAATCCTGATTCGCTCGTCGCCTTTAATTCTTCTGATGTTCGTTACGAACAAGGAAGTTTATCAGATCAAAATACTCCTATTTTTGAAATTCGTATCCTTTCAACATACAGGACAAAGGTTCGCATTAGATCTCTTGTATGGCAAGACACGGCAATGGATAAATTCCTTTACCGCGCAAAATTCGGTGATAGCACACATAGTTTAACACCCTTTGGAAATTATGGCGGATGGGATGATTCAATGAGCGATTATTTGGAATATTTTGCTGATAGTGTGGCCATATCAGGCTGTGCTGTACGTGAGTTACGATTGAATGATATTAACCCATACCTTCCTTCCACTGCTATGTCAGATGTTGGCTATCTGGAATATTTGTCTTCAAAAGTTGGACTTCATGTACTTATGCGCCCACAGGAAGGCGGAGAAAAAACTCTACAGATGCGGAGAGAAAGATTGGGATATGATGGACAACCGCCTTCTATTTCTGAGAATCAAGCATCTAATACTTTTTCTGCAAGAGGCGGAGGCTGGCGGCAGTATGGAGGCATTAACCACGTTTTCCCAGGTGATTATATTCCAAATTCTTCTCTGGCATCCGGTTCGCCTTGGCTCGATGCTTCGGCTCATTTAGATACTATGCAGGGTCTAATTATTGGTCGTCCAGGAGACACGTCAGATTTTTTTAAGGCCTATAGAACGTATGTTGAATCGGAAGAGATTCAGGGAGTAATCAGTGCTCTTCGAGGAACAGCTTACGCCGCATTACATCACCGGGTAGGAAAAAAATCTGCGTGGCAATCCAGTCCACCGCTATTCGGAGGTATTGACGCAGGTGCAATAAAAGACAGTGATTTTCATTTTCGATTTCCATTAGATACATTAAAAGATCAATATGGAGGTATCATACATACATATACTTTTGCTCAATCTGCTTATACTTCATTCCGTCCACCAACACCTGAAGAAACGTACGCATATTTTTATATTTCACTTGCTAATGGAGCAAGTAGTTTTAATTTAGGCCAATGTTTTGATAACGAAGGCACACCGCCCGGCGGTGACGGAACACTTTTTGGAATTTGTTTGCGTCATCATGATTCTGATCCTGCACTTTTAGATTACTCCTATAATTTTGGTCATCGAAGAATCAATTGGGGGGATAGTTTTAAGTGGTGGGCAGATTCGACAGATAATATCGCAGACGCGATATTGCCGCCTTACTACCTTGGATATGCAAATCTTTTTCGTGCCACTTATCGCACAATGTCACGCATTAATAATATTTATGACACTGTCGGTGGCAATAAATATCCGTTCAAGCGTTTCACATGGCTTGATGCTTTTAGTGCATACCGAGCATTACAAACATCGACTAATACTGTTCAGGCGGGTGGTTATGTCATTGATACTTCAAATGCGGCAACTTTTCGAGCAGCATTCTTAAAATGCGACAGCACAACACAAGTAAAGTTATGGGCAAAAGGTACGCATGGAGAATATCTCGATTCGACTGTGAGTGGACATCTTGTGCGTGATTCAGCACGACGCACCTATGTTGAAGTTGGTCTATTCAGAGATTCAAGCTCGACAATTAATGCCTATGCTGCACTTTTAGTAAATACTCGGCTTTACCCAGATCATAAAACTGGCGACGATAGTACGTATTATTGTCAGGGACTTGATTCATTAAATAGACCTCATTCTCTCTTTGGAGATATTGCAGTCCGAAAAGTATGGCTGCATATCGACACGACAAAATTCGATCCATCGTTCAGGACACAGTATTATGTTGTCCGAGATTTGTGGCATCCTGACTCAGTTTATCTTGTAAAACAAGATTCGAACTTTGCCGTCTATATCAAACCCGGCGATGCGAAATTCCTTTACATCCAAAAGGGAATATCTATTCAGGTTGCAAAGACGGCAACTCTTAGCGCAAGTGGAGACCTTTTATTTAATAATGGTCGCCGCGTTGCCGAACGAATGAATAGAACCCGAACGGTTGAAGCCTATACCCGTAACAGTAAACTTTATGTTTCTAATGGCTCTTCCGGGCAAACAGTACCAGGGTACCATGAGCGATCATTAGGCGATAATATTGCAACAGGGAATGAAGTTTTACTCGATAGTGTGGGTAATATCGCCCGCCCGTCGATTTGCGTCGGTCGGAACGATACCTCTGTTGCAATAGCGTACTGGAAAGCCCCGGATCAACTTTGGGTAGCTTTTCAGCCACATCCTGATAGTACCTGGCGTTTTAGAAAGAATATTCAATACTCTTGCATGGATCTTTCAACAGATTCATCGGGAGTAACACCGGTGCTTGCCCCGATCAACGATACAGACTGGATTGTTGCAGCCGGATTCCGGGCTAATAATCCGAGCGATGTACTGCATCCGAATTCCGGTATTATTGGCGCGAGGTTTCAATTCGACAAGCACGGCGACCGTCAGATCAGTTTTTACAACGACGGCTTCCAATATCTATATGAAGATTTTTACCCAGCCGATACAGCCCTTATCAATCAATCGTATTTCCCGACTATTGCTTCGCGTCCCCTTGCCGATAGTCTGTGGCCGATAAGACTTGCATGGCAGAAAGGCGGGTTCGACCATTCCGGTAATGCTCATAACTCAATCATACTCGGCAGGCGGCTGACATGGAATACAACGGCCCCAAGCGGTCCTATACTTGATGGCGTCGATAACATCTCAAAAGGATTGCCAAGCTACTGTTACAATATTCATCCGAATATTGCTATGTGCAATATTAAAGATGATTGGTTAGGAGCGATTGCTCCATTGACGCTCGATGATTATGTAACGTGGGAAGCAATTATTATCGATACTGTTAAAAGTCAGGTTATTGACCCGAACTTATGGTATTTTCCTGTTCTCAGGCAATATACACAGGTGCTGAATCAAAGGAATGGCAACTGGAAGAGAGTATTTCAAATATTCCAACCTGACCTGACGGCTGGTAGCGGTTACCGTTACCCCGTAGTCAGTTCGGTTAACTACACTCAGACACCCTATTTTAATCCGAATCCGAAGAAGGGATATACCGGATACCATGATCTTCTCCGGCTCATCTGGGGAAATCACAATGAAAATATGCAGACGGCTCATTGGGTCAACGGCTGGATTCAGGGATCATTTGAATCCCAAGAGACGGGATTATATCCTTCGATGGGTCAGACAACCGATGACACTACTAATTGGTCAAATTCGGCAGTCGTACCGATGTCAACGGTCTGGGCTGGCGATCAAACTTATCTTGGCAATAAAGAGATTCGTATTACCAACGGCTGGTCACCGATTGTCGATTATTCACCTGCAAAACAGGCTGACCGTGTTTGGCTCATCTTTAAGCCCGGAAGTGATACCTGCAATGTGCCTTATGCAGCAAAGGGTGTAATTGATCCACACCTCACCGTTGTTCGTGCGAGCGGCGGAGCACAACAATATGTTCAATGGTCGCAAAGTGATCCAACCGATGGTTCAACGGCTCTAAGTCAGGTGTGGCCTGTTACTCCACCGAATCCGGTTGAAATTCATTCGGATTCAATTACTCTCCAACCCGGTGACAGTATTTATGTGAGTCGTTCCTTCATATTGAACGATTCGGCGGGGATTGTCACTGGACTTGCAGGTACGGGCGATACATTGATCATGGATTTTGTCCTTCGGAAATCATCCGATTCGAGTGTCATTTCTACGATCGAACACAGCTACATTAACACAAACGGAATGCTGATTCCCGGAAGAGGGCTCGATGCCTCAAATGCAAAATTCAAATATCCGAGCGGCAGTTCTTCGGTAACAGCTTTCATCACAGCAGAGATCAAGCGAAAACAACTCAATAGTTTGGTTAATGTTATTCTTGAATATGAAGCTAACGATACGCTTCTTTCTTCTGAAGCATTCAAACGAACGGCGAAGCCGCAAAGTCAGCCGCGTATCTCGACATTAAATGTTGCCGTTGTTCCAAATCCATTTAATCAATCAACAATGGTGAAGATTTCATCGGCGGAAGGATTGCCAACACATGTGGAAGTCTTCGACCTTGTCGGAAGAAAAATATCCGATCTCTATAACGATAACTTCCCCGGCTCTCCGATCGAAATCCGATTTGAAGCGGCTATGCTTTCGGCTGGTTCGTACTATGTGAGAATTCAGAGCGGAAGTGAAGTGGTGACGAGGAAGATACAGCTTATGAAGTAGGATTGAACATTGCAAGAAGGCCGGAGTCCCTTGTACTCCGGCTTTTTTTATTTTGGAAATCTGATTAGGACAAAAAAATACCCCCGCCAAAGACGAGGGTCATTTCAAAATGTAGGATAAAACGATTGTCAATATCCCAATAATTATTATGCAATATCTTTAACGACAATAGAGCGAGAAGATTTCCCTCGATTTTCGTGTTCACATCCCAAATAGATTTTACAGAATTCAATGGAAAATATTCACGTTACCGAGGTTGCATTAAAATATTTGGAAGAGGCGCGAAAGAAGATCACAGAGGCATCACACTCTCCAAAGCCCCTAACGACTGCCAGTACAGAAGTAATAAATGGTTACATTGGCTATGCCTACGAATTTATTGAAAAGATAATGAAGAAAGGGATCAAAACGGCTTAGGGGGCTGGGCACACACCGCTCGGTTTGTGACCGGCTTTTAACACTCAGATGGCATAATGGAATTCATTCCCTGTAAGGAAAGATACTGCTTTTTTGAGGGAATCTAAGAATGATATATTATTATGTTTGTAAGACCAAGCTCGAAAGCAGCTACAACTTTTTGTTACTAATATGTTACCAGAGTAATATAACTCGGTTGATTTATAATAGTTTACGGTTATTATCGTAGTTCTAGGTTCGAATCCTAGCGAGGCAGCAAAAAGCAAAAATATAGAAAGAAAACCCGTGAATGCTGACCAGATTCACGGTTTTTTTTATGCATGTGTTTTCCCGTCGGTTCTTTATGACACGTAACCTTACCGGAAAAGGTAGTGGGTCAGTTTCAAAATAAATAATTCGGCGATATATACTTTATGCGGAATGCTTAACAAGACACGGATGTTTCAGCTTCATGCCAATTAAGAAAAAGCGCCCGCGAGATATTAACCAGTTAGCATATCAAGTCGTTCGTATTGCTACTGGACAAGAAACCGAACCAAAGGAACCCGAAGAAACGCCGGAACAGAGATTCAGACGAGAGTTTGCACGGTCAGGCGGACTTGTAGGTGGGAAAGCTCGTGCAAAAGCTATGACGAAGGCGGAGCGCGTCAAGGCGGCAAAAAAAGCCGCTAATGCACGATGGAAGAAAAAGAAATAATTACTTGTATGATTCGGGAATAAATAACGCTCCAACCTCTATTTTTAATGTTTTGGCAATTTGATAAAGCGTCTCCGCACCTGCATTCTTCTTACCTTTTTCTAACCTACTCGAGTATTCGGAACTGAGATCGGCGCGAACTCCAAGTTTCTCCTGAGTCCATCCTAACTTTCTCCTATATCCGCGCACATTATCGCCGATTACCGATTTAATATCCATCGGCAACAAAGTAGTTATCTTTGTATATATTCGTTTGACCAAGTGGTCAAGTTCTTATTTTTATTTCACCTATTCGCATGAAAAAAATATTACTGGCGGTGTACCTATGTTCCACCATCCTCTTTAACGGATGCTCAGCACCTCAGAGGTCGTCGGTAGTTAACACAGAAAAATCTCCCTGTACTGACCCATTATTGAGGGAATTGCAAGGCAAAGATATTAGCAAAATGACAGATAGAGAATTCAGTTATTTTCAGCAAAAATCAAGCGACTGTGAAGCCTATCTATCCGCTCAACAGGTCGCGGGGTCTGTTGCAAATCTTGAGACCTTCTTCCTTGTAATAACCGTTATTGTGCCCGTCGTAGCGCTTGTCATACTTCACGTAATTGCAGGGCATTAAATTTTTTTTATTTTCACCTATTCATCAACTCACATGTTAAAAATACTATCTGTTTTAAGTCTCTGTTGCTGCATTTTTATTACAAGCTGTGCAACTATCCTAAGCGGCGGGAACCAAGCTACCCTTCGCGTCTCTTCTGACCCAAGCGATGCAAAAGTATATTTAGACGGGATGCCGGATGGACATACACCGCTCGATCTTTCCGTTGATAAACGGAAGCCTCACACTGTAGAAGTTCGCAAAGACGGCTATCAAAGTGTCTCACGCACGGTCATTTCCAATCTTGGCGCTGGCTGGCTTATTGCAGATATTTTTCTTGGAGGTTTAATAGGTATTATCGTTGACGCAGCCACTGGCTCTTGGAATGCGCTCGATCAAGATCACATTGGCTTTTCTTTGGAAAAGCAATAGCCACGACCTGCGTTTTCTGTAAAGCCGCTTTGTAGCGGCTTTTTTATTGCACGCAACCTATACCCGTAGGCGTACTATTTTCAAGACATCTATTTTGGTAGGCGAACCGGAAACTATTGTTGCCTACGTGAGCGTTGTTTCGCCTATGAGCATAGACCCAACATTCAAACCAGTGCTGGAAAAATTACAGCGCAAGCTCGCAGACCAAGAACGTGCCGCGAGCGACACTAAG
>Ga0206990_1029_pt2 | contig 19425 bp, 14 predicted proteins | sample Alteio_BWMinCont_8_FD_153283 | JGI IMG/M metagenome (GOLD analysis project Ga0206990, IMG submission 153283) | Enriched cells from forest soil in Barre Woods Harvard Forest LTER site, Petersham, Massachusetts, United States -... | ecosystem: Environmental > Terrestrial > Soil > Temperate forest >... | reverse complement strand
GAAATCGCCCGCCGTCTTTTGAAGAACGTCGGCAGCGCACTCATCCGGAGGATCGAGCTCAGTGGCAAGGGGTAATCGATCGAGCCATCGCTGAAAAGTCGGAATACGAAGTGGAATTCCGGATCCTTCTTCCAGACGGCACTGTCAAACACATTCACACCGTCGGTCATCCTGTTTTGAACGCATCCGGAGGTCTAGTGCAATTTGTGGGTAGCTCGACGGACATCACGGAGCGCAAGCGGGCAGAGGAGGCGACCCGTTTGCTGGCTGCGATTGTGGAATCGTCGCACGATGCGATTGTAAGCAAGAGTCTCGATGGCATCATTACCAGTTGGAATAAGGGCGCAGAACGGCTGTTCGGCTACCCTGCGGAAGAGGCGGTCGGCCAGAACATCACACTGATTATTCCTCCTGAGCGTCGTGACGAAGAAAGAACGATTCTTGGGCAGCTCACGCGAGGCGAGCGGGTCGACAACTTCGAGACGGTCCGCATGCGCAAAGATGGCAGCTTCCTCGACGTTTCCCTGACAATTTCCCCGATGAAAGATAGCTCGGGCCGCGTAGTTGGGGCATCGAAACTCGCGCGGGACATAACCGAACGCAAACGTGCCGAAGAAGCGCTGCGTCAGGCGCAGACGGATCTCGCGCACGCCAGCCGGCTGACCACCATGGGAGAGTTCACTGCCTCTCTGGCACACGAAGTGAAACAACCGATCGCCGCAGCAGTCACCGACGCCAATACCTGCGTGCGATGGATTACGCGCGATGAACCCGATCTGAAAGAAGCGCGCGAGGCTGCGTGCAGAATTGTCAAAGACGCACAGCGTGCCTCGGAAATCATCAACCGGGTCCACCTGCTCTTCAAGAAGGGTACTCCGCAACGGGAGTTGGTTGACGTAAACGAAGTTGCTCGAGAGATGATCGTCCTCCTGGGGGACGAGGCATCGCGGCACTCCATATCTGTCCGAACCGAACTGGCGGAAGATCTTCCCCATGTCTTCGTGGATCGCGTGCAATTGCAGCAGGTGCTGATGAACCTCATCACGAATGGCGTCGATGCGATGCACGACGTGGATGGGCCGCGTGAGCTAACCATCAAGTCGCAGCCAGCTCGAAGCAACGAGCTACTGCTGTCGGTCAGCGACACCGGCGTGGGATTGCCCCGGCACCAGGCAGATGAGATCTTTAACGCCTTCTTTACCACCAAGACTCACGGCACCGGCATGGGACTTCGCATCAGCCGCTCGATTGTCGAATCGCACGGTGGCCGCTTGTGGGCTGCCGACAACTCTCCGCGCGGTGCAAGTTTTTGTTTCACCCTGCCCACTAAAGCCGAGGCAGATGAATGACACAGAAGGCGCTCCCGCGCGGTCTTCGTCATTCATGAGGTTGCCGCTGTGCACTAATCATGGCGTGAAGTGAATCAGTCCCGAGTAACGAGCAAACCGGAGAACCCTGACTATCCAAGCCTGTCATGAGTCATTTTCAATTTAGGAAGGCAGAAACTAAGTTGCCGTCAATCCACTCGAACGAACCCGATCTAAGCGGCCGCAGCGCCTGCGAGGGCTCGAACCACCTTGGGTTGAGGACGCAGCAGCAAATAGAATGCGACGACGTGCGTGATCATCAGCACCGGCACGTAGATGATCGGGATGGCGTATGCGGCACCAAGTTGCCCCGCCAGCGCTGGAAGGCCGACCTGGACGGCGTGGTAATAGTCGAGGATTAGGTCGACCACCCCCACGAGATTGAACGCGACCACGAACAGCCAAAAGATCGGACGTATCCTTACCGTGAGAAGCGCGAGCATGGCGAGCAGTCCGGTTGCCAGATCCCAGTAGGCGGCGAACGGGGCGAAGCTGGCGGGCAGATTGCCGACGACGCCTGGAAGAATAAAGACCAGTCCAAAAAAGCGGAAGCTGTGCAGTGTAGCGATGGCACGTTGCGCTGCGACCATGTTCATCGACTTGAGCCTGGGCAGGATGTAGGCGCGGAAGCAAAGCAGCCACGCTACATAACCTAGAATGAGATGCAGATTGAAGATCGTTTTTGGGGACATTTGGCCTCCAATTGATTGATGAGTTCACTCGTTGGTACCATTGGGTACCATATGCCTTTAGACGTAGCAACAGTGATAAAAGTTTCAACCGCAAGCATTAAAATTCCCGCACCCTTAAACTCATGATGGTACGATACGGTACCAGGTTGGCACCGAGAAGGCGAGGGTTAGGGCATGAGGTCAAAACGCCGCCCGAAAGGGAGGAAGGAGAGTGCGGTGCGCGAGCGCATCCTCAAAGCGGCCTTTGCGGCGTTCACGAAGAGTGGCTACGCAACAACCAGCACGCTTGAGATCGCGACACGCGCACAGGTTTCGAAGCGGGAGCTTTACGCGCTGGTTGGCAACAAAGAGCAAATGCTGATCGCCTGCATCAGCGAGCGCGCCAAGCGACTCGATGTGCCCGGCGACTTGCCCGTACTGCGCGATCGCGAGACCCTGGAGCACGTGCTGGCCTCTTTCGGGACGAAGCTCGTCCGCGAGGTAAGCGATCCCACTGTCATCGGGATATTCCGGCTAGCGATCGCCGAGGCAGTCCATGCCCCCGAAGTGGCGCATGCGCTCAACTCTATTGGACGCGAGACAAGGCGTGCCGCCTTGCGTAAAATCATGGCCCAGGCCGAGGCGTCCGGACTGCTCAGGGGCCGTCCTGCCGAACTCGCCGAGCAGTTCTTCGGGCTGCTCTGGCGCGATTTGATGGTCAGCCTGTTGCTAGGCGTTGCCGAGCGACCGACCCCCCGCGAAATTGCGAGACGTGCACACGACGCAGCAGCAGCCTTCCTGCATCTTCATCCGGCTACGGAATGACACGCGCGGCCTGACCTACCCAGTTGTAATCCTGGTATCGGCAGAATTAAGTTCCGCCTGGAGCGGGTCAGTTTGCGATTGGGAGAGGATACATCCCGTGGCACTGGTTCGAGTTTGATTGCTTCACCAGAACCGAGTGAACGCGCCAGCAATGGCTAAGAGGATGAGTGGTTCCCGGTTGACGGGCTACCCGCAAGTTATGCCCCGGAATAAACTTTCAACGACGCGTGTGAGAAGTCGGCTTGTGGGCCGTGACCATCCACATACCAGCAGGGTCATCCCCTGCTGTACAGTCACCTCGGTCGACACGTCAATAGCAAGCGAACGAAAGTCGATTTTTCAGCTACCGCAGCTTGGCATACTCGGCTTTGGCTTGTTTCAGGATGGGAATGTCAGGGTCGGCATCTTTCCACTGGATGAGGAAGTCTTTGTAGGCCGCGAGCGCACGGACACGGGCAGCATCGGCGTCAGCTCCTTGCGAAGTTCTAACTTGCAGGGCATTGGCACGGGCAACACCCAGATGTGCCAAGGCTCCAGTCCAGCAGTTCCACACGATGCCGCCGTGGTCGAGAATCTTCTGGAACTCGGCAGCCGCTTCCGTCCCCTGCCCAGCCGCCAGATAGGCCTCTCCGCGAACGTATGTGTGATACAAGCAGGAAAGATTGGCTACGAAGGAGATTTGGCCTAATTCTACGGGCGTAGCAGCTTGCAAATTATTAAGGGCGCCAGTCGGATTATTGCGATTCAGCGCCAATTGCGTCCTTATCGCAGGCAGCCAGAGAGACTGTACCTGCGTGTCCAGCGGAAAGCGCTTGTTCAGGTCCCCAGCCAGCGATTCCACTTGTCCCGCATCGCCCGCCATCGCTAATGCCAGAGCCGCTTCCAGTTCAACGCTCTGACTCGCCGGATGAAGCTTTAAACCTTGCGCTGCTTCCCGCCTCGCATCGGTCGCGTTGCCGAAGGCGGCTTCCCGCAAGGCCGAATTCTCCCGCCATATTGCCGCAACTTCCTTGCTGTCGACTCGTATGGCGGAGGCAACAGCCCGTTCGGTCCACACCCGTGCCTTGCCCAGATGGCCGCTGTATGCGTCGGTGTCGGATGCGAGCGAAAATCCCATGTTCTCTTCTGGCTTACCCGCAAACCACTGCTGCTGTTCCGCCATGCCGGTCGAATCCGCCTTGAGAAAGGCGAGAGCATACAGAGCAATTTGAAGTATAAAATTATCCAGCTTCCGCGCCTGCGCCTGTTGAATCACCTGCCGCGCCTCGTCAAAACGGTGCAAGGCAAGCAGGCTATTAGCGAGCTGAACGTAGCCCCATTCCGATCCGAGGCGGAAGCTCTCGCGACATGCTTCCATGGCTTTCTCGTATTGTCCCAGCTCGTTGTATAGGTTACACAGATTGGCATAGGCCGTGCCGGATCGCGGGTAGCTCGCAATCGATCTCTGATACGCTTGTGCCGCTTCATTCAATTCCCCGGTTACGGTTTCGTAATAAGGAGCGATAATGGCTAGCTTTTCCTGCTCGCTGGCATGTTCCCTCAACTGGAATGCTTTGCTGCGGTATTCGCGGGCTCGTTCCAGCTCAGCCAACGCATAGTAATCACTCCCCAGAGCCACATATCCCATGGCAAAACTCGGATCGAGTTCGACGGCGCGTTGGTGGTAAGGCACAGCGGCGGAAGGGCCTTTCTCGAGAGAAAACTTGCGGCCAAGACTGTAAGCTTGCAGAGCTTCGAGTGAAGACGTGGTGGCTTGTGCCAACGGAACATCGAGCTTCTGCACCGTAGCCAGCGATTCGCCCAACTCGCTGCGCAGCTTGGAGGCAGCCGCGCCCAGGGAGTCCAGCACTTTCTCCTTGCCCGCCGCCGTGGTCTGCTCCTGCGCGAGCACGTCCCCGCTCTGACAATCCACGACTTTCAGGCCCAGCACATATTCGTTGCCCAAACTTCCAATTGCTCCCTCAACATAGGCTTTGCTGCCCGCCCGCTGACAAAGTTCGCGGGTAACGTCGGGCGTCAGCTTCGTATTGGGTGGTCGCGTCATCAGTTTTAACATCGCCGCAACTTTGTTGTCAGAGAGCACATTTAGAAAGGGAGATTGCCTTAAAGCAACGGTGAGTGCAGTCTTGAGCGTGTCATCGAAGACCGGGTCGCCCGTGGTGTTAGCAAAGTCCGCAAGCACAATGGTGTCCTTCTCGGTAAGCTTGGCAGTGCGATGAAAATACTGATAGCCGGCGATAACAGCTAGGATGACCAGCGCGACCGCTCCAATTATCCAAGATGCCCGTCCGGTGCGCGTTGCAAGCGCAGTCGCCACTGCAGCCGTGGATTTATGCGACTCACTGTCCCGCTTCAGCCTTTGCAGGTCGGTGCGAATATCAGCAGCGTGCTGGTAGCGGAGGTTTCTATCTTTCTCCAGGCACTTGTTGATGATCCGTTCCATTTCGGCTGGCAAGTTGGGATTCAGCCGTACTGGCGGAACTGGCTGTCGTTCCAGAATCGCACTAAAAATGACTCCTGAACTCTCGCCACGGAACGGCAGAATGCCTGTTGCCATCTCATAGAGGACGGTGCCGAAGGAAAACAGGTCGGTGCGAGAGTCCAGTTCTTTCGCTCGCACCTGCTCCGGAGACATATAGGTAACGGTTCCGAGAGCCGTTCCTGGACTCGTCAGTTGGTAGGCACTCGGTGCGGTCGGATGGGAAGACCCCACTGCCGCTCCGATGACAGAGCCTTTCACCGGAGTTACCATCGCCAACCCAAAATCCAGAATCTTTGCATGCCCGCGCTTGGTCACGAAGATGTTTGCAGGTTTGATGTCTCGGTGGACGATGCCTTCGGCGTGCGCAGCGTCGAGCGCATCAGCGATCTCGATTCCCAGCGACATCACTATTTCAATCTCTAAAGGCTTGCCCGAAATGCGGTGCTTCAGGGTAAGTCCGTCCAGAAACTCCATCGCAATGAATGCCCGACCATCGTGTTCGCCGATGTCATAAATGGTGCAGATGTTGGGGTGGCTGAGAGCCGAGACAGCTTCCGCTTCACGGCGAAACCGGGCCAGTGCCTGCGCATCATCGCTAACATTTTCGGGAAGAAACTTCAGAGCGACAAAACGGCGCAGACGGGTGTCCTCAGCCTTGTACACCACGCCCATGCCCCCGCTGCCGAGTTTTCTCGCCACACGGTAATGCGCAATGGCTTTGCCTTCTAAGTCCTGATCATTTCCTTTTTCCGGTGCTTGCGCCGGAGAATCCTTCGCAAGCGCCATGGCTGCCACCTGCAAGGCCGAAACTTCCATGAACTGAGCGTCCTTCTCGAACGCCAGCAAGGAGTCGACTTCGGCGCGCAGATGCTTGTCCCCTGCACATCTCCGCTCCAGGAACTCGGCCCGCTGCTCCCCCGCGAGTTCTAAAGCCTCCTCCACCAGCTGCTCGACTCGGGATTGACGCTCACGCTCCAACCTGATTGCCTCCACTCATTTCCCGCAGCAGCCACAGCTTGGCCAGCTTCCAATCACGCATCACGGTTTCAGGCGAAACCTTCAGCACTCCAGCCGTTTCTTCTACACTCAAGCCACCGTAAAATCGCAACTCGACAACCTGACTTCTCCTGGGGTTGACCGCGAAAAGAGCCTTTAAGGCTTCGTCCAGAGCGACCAGGTCGGGACCGCGCTCAGGGGATACCACCAGTGCCTCGTCAAAAGAGACATGCCGTGCTCCTTTGCCCCGCTTCAGGTATTGTTGGCCACGGGCCCAGTCGGTAAGAATGCGACGCATCAGTTGGGCACAGACGGCAAAGAAGTGGGCACGGTCCGCCCAGCTCACTTCCTTGAAAGCGACCAGCCGAAGGTAAACCTCGTTGACTAGCGCTGTCGTTTGCAGAGTATGGTCAGGTTGTTGCCGGGCCATATAACGCTGAGCCGCTCGGTGCAACTCCCGGTAGACCAGAGGCGTCAACCGATCCAGAGCTTTTTCATCCCCGGAACTCCAGGCCCGCAATAATTGAGTGACCTCATGAACTGAGGGTGTCCCCATTGAAAGCTCGCGGAAGGCTAAGGCCTTGACTGGTCACAAAGAGTAGCACAGCTGAATAGCTTTCTCCACAGAATGAGTTGCCTTGCGTTCACTGTCCACCGACAAGTTTTTTCTTAGAGGCATTGCAGTTTTTGTCGCCGGTTCTCGTTATAGGTGGTAGAGCGGGGATCGCATCTGCTGACTGGCGCTGACGAAGTACAGTTGGCGATGTTAATTAATTTTTCGAGGCTCGTAAAAAAAAAGGAGAATTATCATGATGCGCATGAAGTTGTATCTGAGTGTCTGGTTTCTGTTGATTTGCTCCGCAATTTCTCTCTCCGCTCAGCAGGCAGCTCTGGCTGCGGCGAATTCGGTTGTGCCGCCTGTAGTCAAGTTCAGCGGCGTATTGACTGACACGAATAACAAGCCAGTGACGGGCACAGTGGGTGTCACTTTCTCCCTATATCAGCAATCGCAAGGCGGTGCCCCTCTCTGGGTAGAAACTCAGAATGTAAGCGCCGACAAGACTGGGCATTACTCAGTAATGTTGGGTTCCGCTACAAGCCAAGGGATACCTGCCGATGTGTTCGCTTCCGGGGAAGCCCGCTGGTTAGGAGTGCAAGCGCAAGGACAGGCGGAGCAGCCGCGGACAGTTTTGATGAGCGTGCCTTACGCGCTGAAAGCTGCGGACGCGGAGACCATCGGCGGCCTGCCACCCTCGGCCTTCTTGAAAGCTGCGGCGCCTGGATCTAGCAGCGCAAACAACTCAAGCCAGGCGGTGGCGGGAATCACCGGGACTGGCACGGCTAACCATATTACCAAGTGGCTAAGCTCGACCAAGCTGGGCAACTCGAACATCTTCGATGGCTCGTCCGGCAATGTGGGCATCGGCACGACCAGCCCTGGTGCCACTCTCGACGTCAACGGTTCGGCCGTCGTACGGCAAAATGCAACGGTGACTGGCAGCCTCGGCGCTGGACCGATCACGGCTACTTCCTCCAGTTCTGGGGGTACCGGGGTATTTGCCAACGCGGGTTCCAGCACCGCCAGTAATGGAGTAATAGCCGAGGGCGCGACCGGCGTAGCAGCCTACACGACAGTTGCTGGCAGCATTGCAGTGTACGGCGACGCGGGAAGCAGCACTGGCAGCAACGGAGTGGTCGGCTATGGTGCCACTGGTGTGGCGGGCAACAGCACCATTACCGGCAGCTACGGAACATACGGTAGCGGTTCCACCGGGGTGTGGGGCAACAGCACCGGCACTGGCGCGAACGTGGGAGTGTTGGGATCGGGCGGCGCTTTCGGAGTTTTAGGGCAATCGAGTAGTACTAGCGGCAGCGGCGGCGGCTTTAGCAATTCCACTACTGGAGACGCCCTGTTTACCTACAATCAAAGCGGAGGCTATGCGGCGTTTTTCGACGGCAATGTCGACGTCGATGGCAACCTTTCCAAAGCTGGTGGATCGTTCAAAATCGATCATCCTCTCGATCCGGCAAACAAGTACCTCTATCACTCCTTTGTCGAATCGCCCGACATGATGAACATCTACAACGGCAATGCGACTACCGACGCTTCGGGCAGCGCAGTGGTTACTTTGCCCGAATGGTTTGAGACTTTGAACCGTGATTTCCGCTATCAACTCACGGTGATGGGCAAATTCTCGCAGGCTATCGTGGCCAGCAAGGTCGCGAATCACCAATTCACCATTAAGACGGATAAGCCCAACGTCGAAGTCTCCTGGCAAGTCACGGGCATTCGCCAGGATGCGTGGGCTAACGCTCACCGCATTCCTGTCGAAGTGGCGAAGGCGCAGGCCGATCGCGGACTTTACCTGCATCCCGAACTCTTCGGCGCGCCTCCAGAGAAGTCGGTCGCGCTGGCGCACCACCCGATGATGCTGAAGCTGATGAAAGAGCAAGCGGCTAAACCTCCGCAAGCGCCTAAACCACCGCAAGCGGCTAAGTAACACCGCAATTCGGCGACGAGGGAGCCCCACCCTTTGGAAACCTCCAAAGGGTGGGGGTTTCACCATGGTCCCTGTCCGAGCCCGTGCCCATGAATTTTTTTTGGCTTCGGGGCAAGAGTTGCACGAGGCTTCGTCGGACGTGACGACCACGGGCGGGACGGCCAACAGGATTCCGATCTAGGGCGTTGTTGCGCGACGATTGCCAAATTCGAAGTACTCCGGCCCAAACCGTAAGACAAGCGATGTCAGGTGGCTGTTCGCGTTTCGTTTCCGAGGCGGAACTGATAAAGAGGAGGCCATTATGAAGTTGGGGAGAAATGAAAATGGGGTTGAGTCATGCGTGTACGCTGATGGGAGCGTGGACGGCGAAGGTCTGTTTACACTCTGGATGAAGTGAGGCCGTCAATCTCTAAGAGTGAAGCTATCGCGCCATTGTTAATGCAGCATCCACCTGTTGGCGATGAGCCAGAAAGCTCTGCTGGCAATGGATAGCTTCCATCTGCAATTCTGCGAATCCAGGGAAATGCCGAATCCCATCCATGAGGGGATCCGTTTCCATGGCGGGATACGAGCAGTAGTTTCCTTGGATGGCTTTGCGCAACTGCCGGATTGCTGCATTGTTCTGCCGCGAGAAGCTTAGTATCTCAGCATTTCGGTACAACTCTTCCGCATCCCTTGACGATTTGGGATCCGCCTCGATAGCGTCTGCGGCGCGGCTTAAATCCTTTTCACCGGCATGGTTCAAGTACAGGCCGAGTAGTTCTGTAAACGTGTATCCCGCCTTCGACACGGCGTCCAGTTCTCGCGACGCGGCATCTATGTTTCCGGTCCGGAGCCCGATCAATAATCGGAAAAGCGCTCCGATGCTGGAGTGCTCGTCAAGGCTCATAAAACGCCTAGCATGGGGATAGTCGCCTCGCAATAAAAAAGGAGTAGTGCAGGAGCGGAACAAGTTGAAACCCGGATCAATGGTAAGAGCGGCATCGCACTGTTTGCCCGCCTCCTCAAGGAGTCCGGCATAGCGCAATACATAACTCATCCAGTAATGGGCCATGGAGCCATCCGGATGCTTCCGCAGAAAAACGGCGGCCTGATCATAAGCGCCATTCAAATCGCCCTGCTCGACACGAATTGTGGTCGATATTAAAGGCACGTCAGGATCGAGTTCCGATTGGCGCTGGTATGCCCGGAGGGCTTTAGCTACAGCCGCGTCGCCGCCTTTTCCGTAGTGATAATCAATGTAATAGCGCCAACCGAGTTCTCCCCAGGCCGGTGCATATCCGTTGTCGAGGGAAACCGATTCTTCTAATTTCTGGATGGCAAGCTGATTTGGTTCCGGATCCAGTGGGACCGTCAAGCTGTGGAGGAAAAGATCAAGTGCCTTCTCATTCTTGGGAGCGGGCATATCAGCAGTGGAGACATTCGAGACGTTAATCGCGGGCAACATCCCTCGAACCGCACGGTTTGCTAGCTCATCATGTAATGCGACAAGCTGCCGCGGAGATACCACTATTTCGCCACGCCAAACAGGTTGATTTTGTGCGACGTCCACCAGTTCCAGGCTGACCCTCAGGTTTTGCTTGTCCTTATCGAGCAGAAATCCGCCCGCTACCACGTGCGTAACTCCTAATTCTTTACCCACTTTGTCGGGATCCTCTGGCTGCGACCCGTACCGGCTCGTCGAAGCAAACGGACGAACTATGACCGACCGCGCAGAGATCAAGTCCGTTACCAGATCATTTGAAATAGCGTAGCGCAGATAATCGAACTCAGGGCCCGCTCCTTCATTGGAAAACGGCAGAACCGCTATGATCGTCCGTCGCGGGGATGGTACCGGTTCCCTATTTCTGGCGTTGTAACGCCAACCGGCAAATAACAGTAGTATGCATATAAGGGCAACGATCCACCACCGAGTCGAAGCCAACGATGGGCGGCCTGCAGTCTCCTGTAAGCCCGCTTTCTCTCCGGCCACTGGCTCCGTTGTGTCCTCGGCGATCTCCGAAGATTGGTCGAGTTGGACAGGGGCAATGAACCGATAGCCACGGCGGTGAACTGTCTCAATAAAGATCGGATTCTCAGCATCGTCTCCGAGCGCGAACCGCAATCGCTTGAGCGCGGTGTTGAGACTGTCGTCAAATCCAACGTAAGTGCCTTCCGGCCAAAGACACTGACGTAGTTCTTCGCGGGTAACAATTTTGCCGGAATGCTCCAAGAGCAGACACAGGACACGCATGGGTTGCTCTTGGAGTCTTATGGTTACCCCTTGGCGCAACAACACCCCTTGGTTTTGATCTACGTGGAAAAGGCCAAACTTATATGCACGCTTAATGAGGACTTGCGTTCCCATACCACCAGGCACCCCTTCCCATGGCGGCAAAGTCTAGCACAGCCCAAAAGCCGTGTCATGACTTTTCGGGAATGATTAAATCTAGATATTTAAAGGGTGAACACCGTTCAACTGGTGCCTGCAAGTCCGTAATCGAGATTAGCTATACTGTTTGGGATGCCGAACGGCAGGAGTCTACGGGCTCATTGCCGTTGTCTTTGTTACTTCAACTTTGGGTCCCATGAGAATCTCTCCTTAGGAGTGCGGCTTCATTTTCTCCTCGCATAGCCGCACCCTGCGTTTGTTCCAACAAAAGGCCACTATCTGGCCGTCGTTTTCTGCATCGCCGTATGCATTACGGGGGGAGTCTTCGCGGGCATGTGCGATGTCGCGCTGTTGTGCCCGGCTGCGCGGGCGTGCTGCAGCATTCGCTTATGCCCATCGAGGTCATGAGTGTGGTCCGCGAACCGCACGTGTTCGTAGTTCTTCCGCAGCGCCATGATGCGATAACCGAAATTGAGGCTGCTGGTGCCACCACCCAGTTCGCGCACCTCGAACCCATTTGCAGTCCGATTTGTGACGTAGAGTCCTTTGCAATCCCCGTAGGGAGTGAGAAATACCTGATACTCGGCCTCAGTGTTCACGGTTTGCATGAAGTCGGGATCGATGGCAACCAGAGCCGCGCCATTCACAAGGTTGGTCGAACCAGCGTCTTCAAACCAGTTGTTGGGCGACTCTATGGCGGCCAGGGCTACCGTGCGGTTGCCGCCATCGATAGGTACCACTGCATTTTTTGCGCCACTGCAGTTGATGTCGCCGACGGTGTCAACATAGCAGATGCCACTCGTGCCTTGCACATATAGCGGATTGCTGGCACCACTGACCTCCTGGATGTAGACTGTGTCGGCACCGTCCGGAGAGTTGTTTACGAACAGTCCGGCAACTCCGTCATCCACGGTGCCAACAACCCCACCATTTCCGAATGACGACGCGCCGCCGTCGCCCCATACCCCGACTCCGTTCAGGCCAACGTCGTTGATCACATAAGCAGCAGCGCTGCTTTCGGTTCCATTCTGGCCGAATTCACCGATGCCTTGGCTGCTGGTTGCGAGACCATAAACTCCGACTGGACTTCCACTCGACGAAGTGGACTGTCCATAGACAGCGTAAGAGCTACTATTGCTGCTGGCAGACACACCCCACACGCCCACCCCGAGTCCAGAGGTCGCTGACTCGACGCCGTAGACGGCAATGCCCACGGTGCTGGCGTCTGTAGCTTGAATTGCTGCATTCGCACTGGAAGTGACATTGAGAGAGTTGGAAAGCGTCGCGTTAGTGGCATTCAGGCCGTAGGCCGAGATCGTACCGGCGCCGAAATTGCCGGAGGTATCGCGCTTCACGATTGCGTTGGCTGTGTTTGCACTGGTGGGGGCCACGTTCCAAGCGAGACTCAATGTGCCGCTGGTGGTCACTGGCGAACCGCTCACGCTGAAATCGGAAGAAGGCGCGCCGAACCCTACGCTCGTCACCGTGCCTGAGCCTGTCCCCGGAAACGTCTGCCCTTTGGCGAACGTGATCTGACCGGTGCTGGCGATGTTGAGCCCAGTCTCTGACGGCTTGCTCGTGCCTTGTCCAAACAAAAGATTCAGCGAACCGGTTGCCTTGCTGGTGTTGTTGCCAACGGGCTCGGCCTGCCATTGAAACGTCTGCGTCACTGCGGTGCTGGTTCCGCTATTGAAGACCGACGCTGCCAAATCAATGGGCTGTGAGATAAAGCCGCTGGTGGTGGTCGCGGTCCCTGTTGCTGGCAGGCTGAACAGACCGCGGACCGTGCCGCTGCCGTTTAGGTCCAAAGTCGCCGCTGGTTTGGTTGTGCCAATTCCTATCTGAGCTTTGCTGCCTTTTCCAGATTGAAAGAGCACTGAATCGCCCAGGGTCGTTCCATTGGTCCAGATAGGAAGGTAATTCGCTTTGCCAGTGCCGCCTAGCGAAGGCTCATTCGAGTTAGAGTTAAATCCTGAGGATGGCGAAGCCGACGAATTCGGGTTGAGCGCGGTTGCCAGCACGAAGGCCGAAGGCGACAGGCCACCCACCGTCTGTGCGTCTCCAGCCTTCAATGCGTAAGGCACGCTAAGCAACAACATCCGCGATTGCTCGGCCTGCCCTTGCGTTTGCACTCCCAACCAGCGCGCCTCCCCCGAAGCGAACAGGCTGGTGGGCAATCCCTGACTGGTCGTTGAACCGAGGGCGACCGTGTAGTGTCCGTTCTTGTCCGGCGTGACATTCTGAGTCTCCATCCACAGCGGTGATCCACCTTGCTCGTCTTCGTAAAGATAGAAGGTGACGCCGACAGTGTTGGTGAGCGGTTTGCTGTTGGCATCGATCAAGGTGCCGCTGAAATTCATCAGCGTGGGCACGACCGAGTTTGTTTGCTGTGCAGCACAGGCAGTCACGATGCCAGCGATAAGTACAAGGCTCGCCATCAAGTTCAAGACTGGCCGAGAATTATGAGCTTTCATAGTCATCTCCGTGATTTGCTACGAACTCTTCAAAAGTTTGTTTTCCGATCTTGACTTCAACCCGATCATGCTCACCCGTCGGAAAAACGATTACCTGTCAGCTAAAGTTTCGCGACAACGTTAGAGCCTGCTATTGATACCCAGACGTTAGCGCCATCAAACTCCATGTCGAAGGGCGCATTACCCACGGTGAAAGTTCCCAACACCTTGCCATCGCTCGCCCTCAACTTCGTAACCGTGACGTCGTTGAAGTTCGCCACCCAAATATTGGCACCATCAAAGACCACTCCGTCGGGCGACGTTCCCACTCCGATAGTTCCTAATATTTTGCCGTCGCTCGCCCGCAGCTCGGTGACACTATTACTCCCTGCGTTTGTCACCCAAATGCGTCCACCATCAAACGCGACGCCTATAGGCTCGGTTCCAACGGCAAAAGTTCCCGTCACCTTGCCATCACTCGCCCGCAGTTTAGTAACAGTGTTGCTCAGCGCATTCGCTACCCAGACGTGGCTACCATCAAACGCCAGGCCCACCGGTTCACTCCCTACCGCAAAAGTTCCGAGCGCAGTCCCGTCGCTTGCCCGGAGCTTGGTGAGCGTATTGCCTAAAACGTTCGACACCCAGATGTTGGCTCCATCGAAGGCAATCCCGTTTGGCGCCTTTCCCACGGCGAAGGTCCCAAGCACTGTACCGTCGCTGGCTCGCAGTTTGCTTACGGTATCGTCGCCCTGGTTAGTGACCCAGATGTTCGCGCCATCAAATGCAATGTGATACGGTTTCGTTCCGACAGAGAAGGTCCCGAGTAACAGACCGTCGTTGACTCGCAGTTTAGTCACGGTGGCGTCGACAAAATTCGCTACCCAAATGTTGGCGCCGTCGAATGCAATACCGGCCGGATCGCTTCCAACAGCGAAAGTGGTTGTACTGTTTATCTGGTACCAGTGCTTGAGGGCGAGCTGCAGCGGGTTCTGGATCGAGCTCACGACCCCTTGCTGAGGCACTGCAAACTGCGAAAACGCCAGTACAGCTGCAATCGCCCAAATTCTGAAACGCCTCGGCTTCGTCCGGGCGTGCGCTCCGTAGACCAGCCTCAACCAAAAGGTCGCGACCAGCGTGAACGCTGAGGATGGCCGTTTTGTCGATCTCATCTAGGGTCTCCCTAAGTGGATCCTCCGCTTTCCCCAGGAACTCAGAGCCAGCGGGAAGGATGAACGACTGTCAGCCATTCGTTCCACGCGAAGGGAGACTGCCGCAAGAGTTCGATCTCGTCAAGGGACCAGCCGCTGACGTTTTACTGACGAGGTAAACGCCTGAATGCAAATTATTTGGCGATTTATATGATCCGCATACCGGAACTGGAATTTTGCGCCTACGAGTCTTGTAGCGGTTTAATTATGCTCAGCCTCAATCCAACGCTCGTATGTAACGCTTGACGCCGTTTAATGGGGATGCCTGATCCCAGGACGGGCGACATAATTGGAGCACCCGAGGAAGTTAGTTTCGATCCCCGCAACGCGTATTAACTGGTGTTCAGAGGTGGCTGTTCAAAGAAGAAGCGGGGCGTCCCGTGATCTCGTGGGAATGAACACTAACGATGCCGAAGCAAGCGTGATGAGCCAGCCCATCATGCCGCTCGCACTGGCGGCAGAAATTGCTGACCGCATGATCGGTTTGTTCCTCATGGATGAACATGAACACCGCGCTTGCTTCGGGCGGTACCGGATGTTTCAGGAAGATTCTCACGGGCGGGATTACTTGGTATTCAACGAGTACTACAATGCAGACACAAGATAAGGCCTTGGGGCGAGCCATCAGACTCGCTAGACTGGACTGGTAGCAAGCTTGATCGACGAGTTGCGCCGCTAATGCTTCGCAGACGCCTTATCTACGCCGGGATTCTCTTCCTGTTGTTGGTCACCATAAGCGTGAGCGGCTATCGCCTGCTCGGCGGACCATCCGTAACCTTTCTGCAAGCACTCTACATGGCCGTCATTACGCTTGCGGGAGTCGGTTATGGAGAGATTGTCGAAACCACTCATAACCCGCTTTTGCGGATCTTCAACATGGGCGTCGTTCTGGTTGGAGTGGCTGTAACCGTCTATGTGTTTTCCGTAGTGGCAGCGTTCCTGGTTGAAATCGAGGTTTCGAATCCTTTCTGGAGGCGCCGAATGCAGAAACGAATCAGCGCGCTGAACGGACACTACATTGTCTGCGGCCTCGGTGATACCGGCCGGTATGCTGTCGAAGAGTTGTATCGTACCGGTACGCCCTACGTGGTTATTGATCTCCGCGAAGACTTGATCAGGAAAATCGGCGAGGCACAACCGGATCTCTTTCATGACCTGCTGTACGTCGTAGGCGATGCCACTGAAGAGGAAACTCTCAGCAAAGCAGGCATTGAACGCGCCAAGGGCTTGATTACCGCGCTTCCCGAAGACAAGGACAACCTCGTGGTGACGGTTGTCGTCCACCAGAAATATCCTGATTTGCGTATAGTCGCCCGCTCTGCCGACCAGAAGTTTTCTGACCGCATGCAACGGGCGGGGGCAAAGGCTACAGTTTCGCCGAGTCAAATTGGTGGCCTCAGGATGGCGAGCGAAATCATTCGACCTCACGTGGTGGGATTTCTTGATCTCATGCTGAAGGACCAATCGCAAACCCTGCGGGTCGAGGAAATCGAAATCGATGCATTCTCGCCCTGGGTCGGCAAGTCTTTGAAGGAAACAGAAATTCATGGCAGATATAACCTTCTCGTGATCGCAGTGAAGAATGCCGGGGCAACCGCTCCGAAGTTGTGGGTGAACCCTCCGGATACAGTCGTGGTTCGAGCCGGCCTCGCTATTATCGTATTGGGGGATATGAAAGATATTCGCGAGGCACGACAGACGGTCGGTTCAGTTCGCAACACGTTGAATCCATAGCATTGCGGCGCTCTGCACTGGCTCCGTGGGCCAGTCGGCGATGGCGCGATCCGCTGGAACTGATGGATCGACTCAACCCGACCATCGCGGAGTTGAGCCAGGCGATCGAGCAGGGAGTGGAGAAGTGTCCGCAGGCGCGGCGACTGAGGACACATCCCGAAGTCGGGGCCTTAACCGCGCTGGCTTTTGTGCTCATCATCGGCCGAGCCGAACGCTTCGATTGCGGCAAGCAGGTGGCGAGCTATCTGGGGCCGGTACTGGTGGAAGATTCCAGTGGGAATCGGCGACGCCTGAGGCACATCACCAAACAGGGGAGTTCGATGATGCGTTTCTTGCTGGTGGAAGCGGCCCAAGTGACGGCGCGCATCCTGCCCGAGTGGCGTAGCAAGTATCTCCACCTGATGATGCGGCGAGGACGGAAAACCGCCAAGGTCGCGATGGCCCGCAAGCTGGCCGTTCGTTTGTACTGGATGATGCGCCAGGGGGTGGGACTATCAGCAGTGGAACAAGTTCGGTTCGCACGCAGGACAGCCGGACATCGCCATGGTGTGCAGTCGAACACCGAGTAACTGATTGGGCGTCCTGCTCCCCTTCAAGGGGATGATTACGAGCGAGCCTACGGTTGGAAAGGCAACACCAGCTACGAGAGCAAAATGGCGCTCTTCTTTGAGCGCATGGAGTAGTGTGCTCGAAAAGTGCTTGACACGGACCGACGTTGTCAGAGAGGCGATGTTACAAAAGTCGTCGATGTGGGAAACTCGCCCTGGCTTCCTTTCGACATTCGAAAGCGCGAAATGCGGATCATCTCCCAGATGTGCCTGCCAAAAAGAATTCTCCTATGAATGCATGAATTGGACGTCTATAAAACTCCCGCAACGTGTTTCTCTTCTTCGCTTACTCGATCCGCTTCGGCCAGCGCCGCCGACAGCGCCACTCCGTCAGCTAGCCGGGCTTCTTCCTCGACTCTGCCTCTGATCCACGGCCTTAGGATGAACAATGAGAAGAGCGATGCCGAAGCGCACAGCACTGCGGAAATGTAGAAGGCAACGGCAAAGGATCCGCCCAAATACGTCGCCAGCGCTGCCGCACCAAAGCCGGCAAAAACCGAAGCCAATCCCTTAGCCGTATACACCATGCCATAGTTGGCAGAAGCGTTCTTGGGACCGAAAACATCTCCGGTGGTGGCTGAGAACAAGGAATAGATCTCACCCCAGAAAAGGAAGACAAATGAAAACAGCATCACAAACGCGATCGGTCTTCCAGCAATTCTCGTCACCAGAAATACCAGGACTGCTTCGACTCCGAAGGTTAGAAACATTGTGTACTCGCGACCCAAACGATCCGAGACCGAGCCCCAGAGGATTCTGGACAAAGCGTTACAGATTGATGTTAGGGTCACCGTCAGTGGAACAATTGCCAGACCCCAAACCCGCGCATCGCTCACATCCAGTGATTTAGCAATCTGCGATAAGTTTGCTGTAGCAATCAGTCCGCCCGCGCACGCAAAGAAAAACATTGTATATAGCAAATAGAACTCGGGCGTACCGAGAGCTTGGGTCCAGGTAAGATTCACCGTTGATTGCGCGACGGCCTTGTACCCCTGTTTGGCGCGCTCCCATCCGACTGGAACCCAACCAGCAGGTGGATGGTGCAGCATCAATGCAGCAACCAGTGCAATCGCGCCCTGAGCAACTCCCCAAACGGCCATCGCCTTGGCCCACCCCATGCTATGTATGGTGCTGGCAATCGGAATGACGGTGAGAGCGGCGCCGCCTCCGAAGCCTGCGGCAGTGAGCCCAACTGCCAGCCCGCGCCGGTCCGGGAACCATTTCACCGCATTGGCGACGCACGAAATGTAAATGATGCCTGCGCCGGTTCCGGCGATGATGCCGTAATAGAGATATAAGTCAAACGGGGATTTGGCGATTGTGCCTCCCAGGAACCAACCGAGGGCGATGCACAACGCGCCGACCGTCATAAGCTTCCGAATGCCAAGTTTATCGACAAAATATCCCGCGACTGGCATGGGCCAAGTCTCAAACAGAATGAAAGCAGAGAATACCGCGGCAATTTTCGCGTAGGGCACTCCCGGAAATGACAGTTTCATGCCGGGGGTGAAAAGCGTGAAGGCGTATTGATAGTTGGATATGAGGATCATTGCGATGATACCGCACGCCAGCTGGATCCAACGGTTGCCAGCGATCCTGCCGAGTGTCGGTTCGGTATGAGCAAAGGAGGTCACATTCGTGGCCATGGTGCACCCTCCTGAATGGTGAATTCTAAAAGTCTTCTCTGCACTCCTGCCGGAATGTCTCCGGGCAAATGAAAATCCCGCCCCCGTGTTAGCGAGGGCGGGCAGGTTTACTCGGTTTCCAAATCTTTTCGGAGCGGAATAATTCCCGGCACCAGCCATTTGGTCCACATTTCGTCAATCTTGCTCTGGAAGTAATCGATATCGTCATCGATAAAGTGCGCGAACCTTCCTTGCTTGAGCAAGTAATCACGAACCGGCAGGCGCTTGAATCGGCCACTGGCAATTTGTTCAGTCTTGCCGTAGAGCTTCAGCTTGCCATTTTCGATTTCATACAGAGGCCAAATGCCGGTGTTCACGGCCAGTTCGCCCAGTTCGAAGGAGAGCACGGGATCGAAATCCCAGCCCTTCGGACAGGAGTTGAGGCAATGAATAAACGTCGGGCCGCCGATGGATAGCGCCTTACGAACGTTGTTCATCGCCTGCAGCGGATAGGATGTAGAAATGGTTCCTACATACTTCACCGTGGGATGGCCAGCCATTATCAGGGGCGCCATGTTTTTCTT
>Ga0206990_1087_pt1 | contig 19437 bp, 12 predicted proteins | sample Alteio_BWMinCont_8_FD_153283 | JGI IMG/M metagenome (GOLD analysis project Ga0206990, IMG submission 153283) | Enriched cells from forest soil in Barre Woods Harvard Forest LTER site, Petersham, Massachusetts, United States -... | ecosystem: Environmental > Terrestrial > Soil > Temperate forest >... | reverse complement strand
GGGTAGCAGGTGCACTGATTCCTAAAGGCATAAATCTTCCGCTGCCCCCAATTGGAAAGGTAAACGCAGTATTACCCGTTTTTGCCATGGGTCCGTTAACATAGGAACTTGTTGAGCCGGCTGAAGAAGTGCCTCCAGCCAAAATGGTAAGTATGTTAGTTGCGGTGGTATTTAAAAGTCCGTTTGTAAGCGTAAAATTGCCTGAAACGTTTGCCGGGGTGGTCAAGGATACTCCGCTGGCATTATTAATAGCTAAATTATTAAATGGTATCGTAACGTTGCCTGTAATATTTTGAGGTACGCTTCCATTAAAAGTATATAAACCGCTACCCGGAATTAATGTTCCCTGATCATCAAGGGCATATCCCCCTGTTGTCCCCATGAAGTTAACACTATTATTAAATGATGATGCATCCCAAGCCATATTAGGGTTTATGTATAAACTTAAAATATTTATAGTATTTCCACTAAAATAAGGAGAGGCTGTTTTTGCTGTACCGGATTGGAATTGGAAATTTGGATAATTAGTTGTAGGGTGTGGCGTAATTCCAAAAAAAGAACTGCCTGCCTGTGTGTTTATATATCCAAATTGAATCGCTCCGCCGGTAACAGAATATAAGGTTGCTGCAACATTAGCCCCGCCCATGTCAAGATCATTTTGAGAATTATTATTATCAGCATCCTGCAAAACGATACCGCCGCCCGTCATAACAGTTTGGCCACCCAAAACGTCGTTTAAGCAAAAAGTAGCGCTATCCGAGTATCCACCATGACTATTGCCTACACTATATGCACAGAATATGAGACCACCACTCATGTTGAAATTTATATAATCATGGGGTGAAAACCCGTTAAATCCTGCGTATACATATAACGTTCCACTTCTTATTTTTAATATGGGTGAAATTCCTCCTACAACCTCATATTGAAAATCAATTCCGGCATTGTATCCTTGAGCATCTGCAACACCTACGGTACCTCCATTTATATAGAGTTCACCTTCTAAAAGAATATTGTTTTCTGTGCCATGATCACAGAGATACATTGACCCTGAGTTTACCTGGATTACAACGGTATTTGGTATAATAAGTTGCGAAGGTGTATTGGTATATAAATCATTTACGGTCCCGGCATTATCCATTAACCAGGTACCTTGAGTGAGCGTAAAGGAGCCTGTTAAAGCATTACAAAAATTGGTTGACTGGACATCAAGAGTTGTGGCTACCGCACCCATATCCAACACAATAGTACCCGCCATAGTATATGAACCCGTGCCGGATAATAAGGAATTACTTGCGGCATTAAAAGTAAGTGACGAACCCGCGTTAGTAGCAGTAAATGTACCTGCATTGCTAAAGTTACCTGCAATGCTAAGATTTTCTGGTCCATTTATTGTAACTGTTCCACCGGCATTAATTGTCAGGCTAAGGCATACATCATTGGCATTAACAGTCATTGCGAAAGGGGAAGGTACAACTACATTTTCAGTTGCCAATGGGGCATGGCCCAGAGACCAGTTGGCAGCGGCTTCCCATGGCCCGGATCCTGTGGCAGTATTAGTTTGCGCCAAGCCAATAACAGAGCATAGAAATAGTAAAATTCCGATGAATGAAAATTTCATTTTTATAATAAAATTTGATATAAATAGCAGGTCTATATCTTAATTAACCTCCGCGAAATTAAATAAATATTGATACCACAATAATTTATTTTATCAACATATTGAATTTCATGTGTTTGGTAATAATTAATTAACAATTACGACAAAAAACTCTTTATATGACCAATGAGGTTTTCTATCAAATATACTAAGTAACTTTCTAAAAGGAATTTACTTTATTGCACCCTGATAAAACTTCTCCGCATCAGCTTTTAACTTGGCATCATCATCTTTAGTAACATACATCATGTGTCCTGCATTGTAATAGTTAAGGATAATATTGTTCCTTACATCATTACGAAGCCCCATATGGTTTACGGCATATTCTGCATTATAAAAAGGAGTTGCCAGATCATAATAACCGCAACATACCATTACCTTCAAAGCCGGATTCTGTGTCATGGCTCTTCTTAAGGTTTCCGAAACATCCAAATAGCTGCCTTCGGGTAAATTCCAGGGCCAGACATTGGTGAGCGCCTCATAGGGCAAATCACTTTTATAATTTAAATCCTTGCGCATATATTCATTTAATGCCCCATTGAACAGCCCATATACTGCAGAGTAACTTGGGTCATAAGAAGGGCCCTCGCCATCATTATCGACGTCTTCACCCATATACCGAGAATCGTACCTGCCAATTGTTTTGCCTTCATCTCTCAAAAGTTCTTTAAAAAACCGGCCGTCATCAATGCGTTCATTACAATTTTTAATATAATTTTTGGACAGTCCGGTAAAATAACTTAATGAGTCAATTACTTTATTGGTAAGGTCAGCAGAGGCCTGGTCACCTTTCATTAAAAAATATGAATATGTTCCCGATGCAAAAGTCTCTGCTTTTTTTGCAAGGTCTGAAATACTCATGCTTTCAAGTTCAGGTAAAAGCTTTTTATGATATTGAGCGGTTGTGGCGTATGTAGGCAGGAATAGGGAGTAGGGGAGGTCGTTGCCCTTTGCAAAGTCTATATATTGAAAATTTAATACGGAAGAAACAAGCGTTATACCGTTAAGGTACATACCATAAGCATCTTGCAGGTAGCCTGAAAGTCCTGATGCACGAGTAGTTCCATAGCTTTCGCCGGTTAAGAATTTTGGGCTTCCCCAGCGTTCATTGCGTGTGGTATACATCCTTATAAAATCACCAACTGAAGCAATATCTTCGCTGTAACCATGAAATTTGGAAGGATCTGTGCCCTTGGTAGTGCGGCTAAATCCGGTAGAAACAGGATCTATAAAAACCAGATCGGTAAACGTGATCCATGAGTTTTCATTGTCGCCATAAGTATATGGTGGTGCAGGTGAACCACCTTTATCATCAGCAAAATGTACTCGTACAGGGCTTATGGCGCCCATATGTAACCAGATGGATGAGGAGCCCGGGCCACCATTAAATACGAATGTTACCGGGCGCCTTTTGGCATCTTCTCCATCGGCTGTATAAGCAATATAAAATATTTTAGCCTTTACAGATTCATTTTTGTCTTTCGAGGGCATATACCCTGCAGTAGCAGTATAGTTAATGGTCTTTCCGTCAATGGTTATATGGTGATGTGTTACAACAGGTGGAGGAACGCTGTCATTTTTTTCGGATGTCGAACTATCATGGTGAGCGATTGGACGGTTTTGTGCATTGGCTAATTGAGGTCCTGCAAACGCCAGGAATAACAAGGATACGAGAATGTTCTTTTTCATAGATGGTATTTTATGATGAGCTAAAACTACAAAATAATTACGATTAGAAATTTTAAAACGCAATCCCCACTTTCTTTTGTATTTTTGTATGACATAGGTTTTATGGAATTCAAAGATCATTTCTCATCACAATCTGAAATTTATTTTAAGTCTCGCCCCGGATATCCCGATGAACTTTTTCGGTTTTTAGCATCGTTAGCGCCGGCACCCGGGTTGGCATGGGATTGCGCAACAGGAAATGGACAGGCTGCTGTTCCATTGGCCGGTTATTTTAAAAAAGTTATAGCAACAGATGGAAGCGAACAGCAAATTAAAAATGCAGTTCTTCATGATAAGGTAAAATATTACGTAGCATTGGCAGATGAAAGCGGTATAGAATCTAGGACTGTTGACTTAGTTACTATAGCTTCTGCCCTGCACTGGATGGATTTTGATAAATTTTATAAAGAGGTTGACAGAGTGCTTAAGCCGGGAGGCATATTCGCAGCGTGGGCTTATTATAAAAGCTACATAGATGATGGCATTAATCCTATTGTGAAATATTTGTCAAAAGATATTTTGGGTGAATATTGGCCTCCTGAAAGGAATTATGTGACAAACCATTATAACAATATTCCCTTTCCATTTAAGGTGATTGAAACACCTCCATTTAAAATAACTGTAGAAGCAAATATTGACTTTTTAATAGGATATTTCTATAGCTGGTCAAGCACACAGCAATACATCAAAATTAAAGGCGAAGATCCTGTTGGACTTATAAAGAGAGAGCTGGAAAATGCCTGGGGTGATGCAGCTAAAACAAAGGAAATAACGTGGGACCTCATTCTAAAAGTAGGCCGAAAGGAATAAGATAATTTTATTTACACTATTTATACTCTCATTCTTTCTTACTTTTGTATCACTTATTGTTGAACCATGAGTAATTTAAGCCGGGAAATATTAGGATTGCAATATAACTCAGAGGATAAACCTTTGACTGAGGCAGATGTTGCAGCCAATCCCTTTGTTCAATTTGAAAAATGGTTTGAACAGGCTATGAAATATCACCCTAAGGATGCGAATGCTTTTGTGCTTTCTACTGCCACCAAAGATGCAAGGCCTTCTGCAAGAGTGGTATTACTTAAAGGTGTGGAAAAAGAGCGTTTTGTTTTTTATACCAATTATGATAGCCGCAAGGGAAAGGAGTTGCTCGAAAATTCATTTGCAGCCATGACTTTCTTCTGGTCGTCTATAGAAAAGCAAGTCCGTGTAGAAGGAAAAGTTCAGAAAGTTAGCGAAGCGGAGTCCGATGAATATTTTAAAATAAGGCCTTTAGGAAGTAAAGCTGGGGCATGGGTTTCACCCCAAAGCACTGTTATTGCCGGAAGGAATGAATTAGATAAAAAGCATCATGATTTTATTATAGAACATGAGAATAAAGAAATCGAACGTCCCCCTTTTTGGGGCGGGTTTTGCATTATACCATCCCGCATTGAATTTTGGCAGGGGAGGACGAGCAGGCTTCATGACAGGATTCTTTATACATTTGAAAAAGATAAATGGAAAATTGAACGGCTTGCGCCATAAAAAATCAAAAAATATGTGGAAAGAACAAAACAATAAACTTTATAAAAAATTCAAATTCGGCGACTTTAAAGAAACGTTTGCATTTATGACACACGTTGCGTTGATTGCTGAAAAAATGGATCATCATCCGGAATGGAAAAATACTTACAATGAGCTTGAAATATGGCTCTATACGCATAGCGCCGGAGATATTGTTACGGAAAAAGACCATGCTTTGGCCAAGGCGATCGATAAAATCGGGTCAAAAAGCTAAGACCGTAGATGAAGGTGAATAAATCATTCGGGGAAATAAAAAAAGAGATCAGCGCAGGCAAGTTGAATTGCCAAATATTGGTTTCATCTTATTTAAAACTCATTGAAGAAAATAAGCATCTCAATGCTTTCCTGGAGATATTTAGAGATGAGGCTTTGCTACGCGCGCAAGAAATAGACGAAAAAATAAAAAAAGGGAAAAGCGGCAGGCTGGCCGGAATGGTGATTGCGCTAAAAGATAACATTTGCTATAAAGGCCATCGTGTTTCTGCTTCTTCAAAAATATTAGAAGGATTTGTATCGCTTTATCATTCCACAGTTGTGGAAAGGTTGCTTGCCGAAGATGCTATTATTATAGGCCGTTGCAATTGTGATGAGTTTGCCATGGGCAGTTCCAATGAAAAGTCGGCGTATGAAAAAGTGCTGAATCCTCATGATAATAGCAGAGTTCCCGGAGGTTCATCCGGAGGCTCGGCAGCTTCAGTGGCAGCCGGACTTTGCACTGCGGCATTGGGAAGCGATACAGGAGGTTCTATCCGCCAGCCTGCATCCTTTTGCGGAGTGGTAGGTTTCAAGCCAAGCTATGGCAGGATATCCCGCCATGGATTATTAGCGTATGCTTCTTCATTTGACCAGATAGGCCCGCTAACCAATAACATAGAAGATGCAGCATTGTTATTAGAAATAATGGCCGGCAGAGATGAATATGACAGTACAGTTTCTCAACTCGATGTCCCGAATTATTTTGAAAAGATTGCCAAAACAGATACCGGAAAACTCCGGATAGCCTATATAAAAGACTGCATTGAACATACAGGTCTCGACCCGGAAATAAAATCTCATTTGAAAAAAACCATTGCATCGCTCAAAGCCAAAGGCCATGTAGTGGAGCCGGTTTCATTTCCTTTTATTGATTACGCAGTACCGACTTATTATGTATTAACCACCGCAGAAGCTTCTTCCAATCTTTCCCGCTACAGTGGGGTGAATTACGGATACAGGGCCCCGGAAGCAAAGGACCCTGATGCGGTATACAAAAAATCGCGTTCCAAGGGGTTTGGCAAAGAGGTGAAAAGGCGCATTATGCTTGGCACATTTGTATTAAGCACAGGATATTATGATGCCTATTATGCAAGGGGGCAAAAAGTGAGGAGGATATTTGTTGAAAAAACCAATGAAATATTTAAAAATTACGACCTCATTTTATTGCCATCCACTCCGGGAACTGCATTTCCATTTGGGCAAAATGACCTTGACCCCGTGAAAATGTACCTGGAAGATATCTTTACCGTTCAAGCTAATATTACAGGCTTGCCTGCCATTTCATTGCCTTTAGGTAAACACTCAAATGGCTTGCCTTTTGGCGTACAGCTTATGGCCCGAAAGTATGATGAAATGACCTTGCTGGCATTTTCCGAAAAGTTAATGAACAGCGGCGCGTGAATATTATTTCAGGCTTTATTTTGAAATGTAAATAGTTCTTCGTAACTTTGCAATGTAGAACATATTATTCATTTATCCGTATACACTAAAATGCATATAAAGAAAGCCCATATCGTGTTGGTAATTATTGCAGCACTTGTTGCAGGGAACAGTATTGCCATGCCCCATGATACCCTTACAAAAAAGGATCAGGCCCTATTTGCCGACGATCCAATTGCGGCTAACCTTGACAGTCTTTCACACCTTAACTTTTTCGAAAAAGGATACGATTACGTAAAATCGCCTTATCATTTTACCCCCGATTCTATACCCTGGTATAGCGATAAGGTATTTAATGATCGCATGGCAAAAATGGATGCAAATTCATCCTTTGGCTTTGCATATAATGATGTGGTAAAAGAATATATAGAAATGTATGCGGTAAGGAAAAGAACATTGACTTCCAGGGCGCTTGGCCTTTCAAGGCTTTATTTTCCCATGATGGAGCAAATTCTGGACCGTTATAAAATGCCTTTGGAATTAAAATATCTTGCCGTGGTAGAATCGGCCATGAACCCAACAGCATGCTCCAGGGCAGGCGCACGCGGATTGTGGCAGTTTATGTACACCACCGGTAAATTATATAACTTACAAGTTACTTCGTATGTTGATGAACGCAATGACCCTTATAAATCAACTGTTGCAGCTTGTCAGTATCTTAGTTACCTGCATGGTATGTTTAACGATTGGCAGCTTGCATTAGCTGCATATAATTGTGGGCCTATGGAAGTAACCAAGGCTATCCGCCGTTCGGGTGGGAAAATGAGTTTCTGGGAGATCCGTCCCTACCTGCCCCGGGAAACGCAAGGCTATGTACCCGCATTTATAGCGGTTAGCTATGTAATGAATTATGCCACTTCACATAACATATATCCCGGCATACCCAATGCAACCTTTTTTGATATAGATACGGTTTGTGTGCATGCGCAATTATCATTCTCTCAATTGGCAACTTATCTTAATGTGCCTTATAGCGAGATCGCTTATCTGAATCCATGCTATAAATTGGGTGTAGTACCATACTCTGATGAGGGCTGTTATACTATATGCCTACCTATCTCAAAAGTTGGCACCTTTGTAACAAATGAAAAAGCCATTTATGACCTTGCCAGGAAAGATACGATTACAAGCCAGCAAATGCTTGCATTGCAGCAAAATATGCCCGAGGTTGAATACCACAGGGTTAGGAGGGGAGAACACCTCAGTAGCGTTGCCAACAGGTATCACTGTACCGTGCGTGAACTGAAAGAATGGAACGGATTGGCAAGTTCTGATATTCATCCCGGACAGCATCTAATGGTGTATGTGAACCGCAGAGGCTATAAAGACAATACCGCTAAAAAGGGCAGAACCACTGCGACTAATAAAGGTTATTACATAGTACAAAAAGGAGATACCTTATGGCATATTTCACAAAGCACAGGGGTTCCGGTCGCTACCATTAAAAAGCTTAACCACTTGGCAGAAAGTTCAAAGCTTTCTCCCGGAACAAAGATCATACTGGCGTCTAAATAATTGAAAATTCTTGTTTAAGCGTTCATCATCTTTATTATAAAAGAAAATGCCCGAATTATTTTCGGGCATTTCTGTTTTAGTTTGTACCAACCTCCTTATTTAATACTAGCTTTTGCATTTGACTGATCCATTGCACTAATTTGAGCCTTTAGCTAACTTGTATAGTGCCTATTTAAAATTGATAGGTATAAACTATTTTGAATAGGCACCTAATTAGTGGATTGGGTATTTTCGTCGGGCGCTGTCTGTAAAACTTTAATATTTCCCAAAGTCAATGACTTTTTGTAAAAGCACGTTTCAATTTATTACATTGACCCCGTAATCGAGAATTTTACTTTCCCAAAATTCTCATGTATAACCAGCATAAATACAATTGATTAACCCCTAAAAATACGATTTATAATCCGTGAAAATTCGTCTCGATTAGAAATGTTAAAAAGGGGTTGAAAATGGAAAACTATCTCTCTAACGCTCCACATAGTGGAGAGATTTATTAACAGTGCACAATTTAGCGTTTTGTTCGTCATTGACTTTTTAAGAAAAAATACTTTTCATTTATACCTTTGTATTATAGAGAGCAAAAAATAGGGTTTTCATAGAAGAATAAATAACAAGAAATTTACATTTATTAGTAGTATTTTCACTATTTTTGCAACATTAAACAAATAAAATACAACCAAACCATGAAAAAACTACTTTTTTTAAGCGCCGGAATTTTATTTACCGGTTTTGTTGCTGCCCAAGCTATCCCGAACGGAGGCTTTGAAAATTGGAGCAATATTAATTGGTACGATTTGAATTATTACGAAAATTCCAACGACCAGTATATTGCCAAAGGCTTTGGGTTGCCGGGAGTTACTGCAATAAGAGCAACGCCCGGGGTAAGTGGAAATTATGCCCTTGCAGTGAAAACATTACAAATAGGGCAGGATACATTATTTGGCTATGTCGCTAATTCTAAACAGAGCCCTTTACAGGGAATAGGTGGTATTCCATGGGGTGCTACAAATCCAATGCCTACAGGTATAAGCTTTTATTATCAGTGCAGTGTGCAGCTTCATGATACATCAGGTGTGATGGCTGTGTTTAAGAAATCAGGAAGTATAATTGGTACTTATCTTTTTCCGTTTGTCGGGAATGTTGGTTTATATACCCTTTTTTCAAATGCCTTTGTTCCTGCATTAAGCCAAACTCCTGATACAGTTATCTTTGCAGTCATTTCAAGTGTTCCTGCAGTATATGATAATAATAATACAAAGGGCTGTATACCCGGCACGGAATTTATAATTGACAGTGTTAAATTTACGGGTGCAGGTGTTGCTAACCCAGCTGCATTTAATGGAAATTTTGAAAGCTGGAGTTCGGACACACTGTATAAACCTGCCAGTTGGAACAGCGCTTATCCGGGTACTTTTCAAACTGCCGATTTTCACGCAGGAAGTTATGCTGCCCAACTGAAAACATCAAACACTACCTATAACGGAGCAAAGCCTGCACCGGGTGTAATTTCAACCGGAAGCATTCAAAATATGGGTAAAGGTGGATATCCCTATTCAAAAACGACCGATACATTTGAATTCTATTATAAATATGCACCTGCTATCGCCGGCGACAGCGGAACTGCGGTGCTTACTTTTAAGCATGGTGGCGTTCAAATTGGCGGCCCTGTTGGCACGGAGTTAAAACCGGCAGCTGTTTATACCTTGGTTAAAATTGGTTTTACTTTAGGTTCAACCCCCGATAGCGTTGTTGTAACATTCACCTCTTCCAAAACACCTAATCCTCCTGTCTCTTATCTGGGTTCTACACTTAAGGTGGACAATGCTTTTTTCAAGTCAGAACAAGCTGCTGATCTTGGGATCAATAGTATACCTGTAGTGGAAGGAATAAAAATCTATCCGAATCCTGTGACCAATTCTTTCAATCTTAATACGGAAGGATTTACCGGTTCAGTGGAAAGTGTTAATGTATACGATATGACCGGCAGAGAAGTTCTATCTGCAAACTATACTTCAGGCATGGACAATACCGTTACAAGTTTTGATATGAGCAAAACCGGCCCCGGTATATACATTGTAAAGGTAGTTACTTCAATAGGCGAATTTTATCAAAAGATCAGTAAGGTACAGTAAACTCTTTACGTAAAGCAAAAAAGCATCCTGCATTATTTCAGGATGCTTTTTTATTTATAGGTGGAATGTTCTATTGTTGCAGTTCATTAATAGCAAGCCATGCCATTAAGCCCATTCCTGTTTCAATCGATCTTTCATCTATGTTGAAGGTGGGTGTGTGTAAGCCGGATATAATGCCTTTAGCTATATTTCCTGTACCCAGCCTATAAAAGCAACATGGTTTTATGCGTGTGTAATAAGCAAAATCTTCCGATGTCATCCGTGGTTCCAGGGTAACAATGTTTTCTTTGCCCAGATATGCTTCAGCATTGGCTTTTGCCTTTTTCGTTACTTCTTCATTATTTATAAGTACAGGATATCCCTTTTCTATTCGCAGGTCATAATCTCCACCCCATTTTTTTGCAGTTGACGAAATGATCTCGGTAATTGTTTTATGCCCTTCGCTTCGGATAGTTTCATCCATTGTGCGGAATGTGCCTTCCAGCACCACTTCATTGGGAATAATATTGGTGGCTCCGTCGGCGGTCATTTTGCCGAATGCAAGCACTAAAGGCGATTCTATATTTGCAGCGTTCATAAAAGTATCCTGTAGCTTTAGCAATATCTCTGATGTAATTAAAAGCGGGTTAATGGTGGAATTTGGAAGAGCTGCATGTCCGCCTTTGCCTTTTACGGTGAGATAAATTTCATCGCATGCTGCCATATAGTTTCCCGCAGCAAAGCCGGCTTTCCCCGTTTCAAGGGAAGGAAACACATGTTGTGCAATAATGGATGCTGGGGCCGGGTTTTCCAAAACGCCTTCTTTTATAAGTATGGATGCCCCGCCCGGCAGTTTCTCTTCTCCGGGTTGAAATATAAGTTTAACGATTCCGTTCCATTCCTCGGAAAGTTCATTTAATATTATAGCTGTTCCCAGCAATGAGGAGGTATGTACATCGTGTCCGCAGGCATGCATTACTCCTTTGTTTGCCGACTTATAGGGAACATCATTTTTTTCCTGGATGGGCAGCGCATCCATATCGGCGCGCAGGGCAATGGTTTTGCCGGATTTTTTTCCTTTTATCGTACCGATGACGCCCGTGCCTGCCATACGGATATGAGAAATACCCTGTTTTTCGAGTACGGAAGAAATAAAATTAGCTGTGTTATTTTCCTGGTAGGATAACTCGGGATTTTCGTGTATGTGTCGGCGGTAGCCTACTACGGTTTCAAAATTTATGGCTGCAAGTGATTTTATTTTGTCAAGAAGCATCTGCCCGAATTATTTGTCAAATGTAAAGTATTATAGTCAGAGGGTAAATAAAAAATCCCCATCTTGCCTTAGGCGAGACAGGGATTTTCTTGAAATACGTTTATTAATATCGTCCGCCTTGTTTGGCAACCCCTACAGGGCTTCCAAGTCTTGTCATAGCACAACGGAATCCAATATAATCGGTTGCCTGGTGTTCATCCAAAAACCTTCTTGTACCCGGACTCATCCAAAAGGCTTCATCTTTCCATGAACCGCCTTTATAAACCCTTGTTACGTCGCTAATGAGGGTAGTACTACCGGTTTCATACATCAGTGCCTTATTTTGAGGTGTGCCAGGTGCATTCTGCCATTGGTCAATATTCTCGCTTGATTTAGGGTCTCCATCAAGATAGTCTATCTCATCAGCTTCATGATAGTTTCTTCTGAATGCAAGATTATCTTCTTTGTGTTGGTTGTCAACTTCTCTGTATTTAACCTGGCCGGGGATGTTAACAATATCACTATCAATAACACCGGAAGGGTCAGTAACGGCTTGGTATTGAATAGAGTCATCGATCACAATACCGTCCTGATCTTTAACCTGTGTGGTATAATCATTGCCTCTGAAAGGTTTTAAATCGAAACCATCATATGGCATCATGGGCCTGTAAACATCCAAAACCCATTCGCTCACATTACCGGCCATACCATACAGGCCGTAATCATTGGGCCAGTATGAAAATACAGGTGATGTTATATCAGCAGCATCGTTCAAATCTCCTGCAACACCCATATAATCGCCGCCTGATTTTTTAAAGTTGGCAAGTTCTTGTCCAATATATTTTTCATCGGGGTTACGGGTTGCGTGTCCGTTCCATGGATATATTCTGCGTTGGGAAATAAGTTCGCTTTGAGTATTTCCAATTAATCCCAGTGCTGCAAACTCCCATTCTGCCTCGGTAGGAAGGCGATAGTCAGGTAAAAAGATACCATCTTCTATCCGTACGTTCCTGCCTGCGTTATTTCCGTTGCTGCTGTTAGTAGGGTTATAATCGGGAAGCGGGACTTTAGTCTTTCCTTGCCATTTTCCGGCGAGATATTCATCTGTATTAAAGTAATCGGCGTCTGAAGGAGAAGGGCTCCAATCCAGAATACCTTCACGAACAAGTATAAATTCGTTTACCCTGTCGGTACGCCACTTACAATAATCGTTTGCCTGCAACCAATCTACACCTACAACCGGGTAATCCTGGTAAGAAGGGTGACGGAAATAATATTTTACCATATCCTCCATAAAAGAGAGTTTATTTCTCCAAACGAGGGTATCGGGTAAAGCTTTTACATAAATGAGAGGATAGTTAGGGCCGAATACCCTGTTGGTCCAGTATAAATATTCCCTGTAATCGGTATTGGTTACCTCTGTTTCATCCATGTAAAAAGAAGAAACGGTAACACGTCTTGGAACATTATTCCAGTCAGACATAACATCATCCTGAATCCTGCCCATGGTGAACGTACCACCTTCAATAAAAACAAGCCCCGGGCCTGTTTCCTGTCCTGCGTATGGATTTGTTTGAAATCCCCCGTTTTTAGGGTCGTTATAATTCCATCCGGTAACAGGAGACCTGTCCTGACTACAGGCTCCCAAAAAGAATAAGCCTGCTATTCCTAGGATTTTTGCGCTTTTATTCATGATTTATTAGTTATTAAGTAGAGTATTAATAAAGAGTATGTTTTTAGAATGAAGGACAGTTAACAACCCTGTACGTATGTCTTTTCGGACGACATTGCAGCTGGAACATCATAGATAATTCATCAGCGCCTCCGGTTGCCAGTGTTAATTTTGATATGGTTATATCATAGCTGTATCCAAATTTAAAATTGCCTTTATCAATACCGATCAAAGCTATTACGGCATCTCCGCTTCTGTACCAAAAGCCAAAAACGAGGGAGCCTTTAAGAGCATAGAAACCAAGGTCGAGCTGCCTGAAATCGCCTTGTTGTTGATAAAGAATATTAGGTGATAAGGTAAATTGATCTTCTATAAGGGTTGAACGTGTATTAATAGGAATCATGGCTCCTGCATGCCCGGTATATTTTAAAGGAAGGGATGCTGCGCCTTGCACAAAAGACTCATCAGGCTGTGTAAGGTGATCGGCCGAAAAACCAAAGAATACGTTCCTGCCATATCCTAAAATGCCTGCAGAAAAATCAGGGTCGCTGACGCTATTCCGTAGTAATGTTTCACCGGTGGTATAAACGAAGCCTCTTACAGGGTCAATTTCATCCCCAAAGCTAAGCTTACTTTCGTCTAAACTTAATTGGTGATAGGTTACCTGAAAGCCAGCATTAACTGTAAATTGCCTGCTGACATTCAGTTGATAAGCATAAATAGCACTTAAATTAGTGGTTGTGAGTGTACCGTTACCGGCTTTATCTTGTTCTGCCATAAGGCCAATTCCTCCGGATAAGGCGTCTACATAACGGTCAAATGAAGCACTATAAGTAACAAAATTACCAGGAATAGCAGGCCATTGATCACGGAAATTTACGCATATACGTGGGCATCTTTCACTTCCCGCAAAGGCCGGATTAAGATATAATGGATTAGCATAGAACTGCGAAAACTGGGCGTCCTGTGCGGTCGTATTATATGTTATCCCTCCTGCCATCACCAGAGTAAGTGAAGTAAAAAATAGTAATTTTCTCATAGTACTAATATGCATTAAGGGAACAAATGTACGAAAAAAACAAATGGAAGGTTACAAAATCAAGTATTTTTAAGTCTGTACAATAAATTAAAAACTTTTCAGTTTGTTCCTTATCTATAGTTTTAATCAACTAAAAATTAGCTTATTTTGCAGCAGGAATACATAATTCTATTTATTAAACATGAAGTTTCCGCTCTCCGTCTCATTCCTGTTGTTTTTATTGATTTCAATTCCTGCATGGTCGCAGATAAACTCTAAACAGGAGGGTTCGAAGCCAGCTACAAATGCTGTTAAATCTACAACAGGAGCGGTAAAGCCTTCCTCTTCAACCCCTGCAATTGCTCCTAATTCAACCCCCGCTGCTACCCCTAATTCCTCCATACCCTTAGTTCCGATTAAGAAAGTGGTTAATAATGGGCAAATTACATTAATTTGGGGAAAACCACGTATGTTTAAAACAGATGAAAAGGCTCCCACAATAGAATATTTAAATTTAAAGGGGGGGGTATATAGCCGGAGAAATCACCTACTCCCTAATTTTTTCAAGTATGTAAAATTAAATGATGGCTCCAATAATGCTACAGTCTCGGTTGTAAATCCTATATATGAGCCACTTACGACTGCAGAGGTAAAGGCATTAGATACGAATAAAAAGTGGGTTGCCTCTGACATTGATCCCCAGGTAAAAGTGGTGAGTGCCCGTAAGGGGTTTTATGTGAGTGTTTCATTTATTCCGGTCAGGAAAAATGCATTTACCAACAGGTATGAAAAATTAGTTTCTTTTAGCCTTGACATCCATCAAAGCAAAGTACCTGTGAGAGCACCCAGACATGCTGCGGTAACTTTTGCCGATTCTTCGGTTCTAAACAGGGGAACCTGGTACAGAATTGGGGTTACTGCCGATGGTATATATAAGTTAAATGCTTCCTTTTTTGTAAAGGCCGGAATAGATACGTCAACATTGATCCCTGCAAATATCCGTATTTATGGAAATGGGGGAGCCATGCTACCCCAGTCAAACAAGGCATACAGGCCCGATGACCTGATACAAAACGCCATTTATGTGAAAGGACAGGCGGATGCTTCGTTCAAAAAAAATGATTATGTGTTATTTTTCGGCCAAAGTTCTAACATTTGGGCATATTCATCTTTCGACAATCGGTTTCATCATACGGTAAATGTTTATTCGGATACCACGTTTTACTTCCTGAATATTGATATTGGTCCCGGAAAAAGAATTTCGAAAGAATCATCATTGGTTTCCCCGCCTACAAATACCGTTACCACTTTTGACGACTATGCTTATCATGAACTTGACGGGGTAAATCTCCTTCAATCAGGAAATGAATGGATGGGTGAATATTTTGAAGCTACAACCCAATATAGTTTTGTATTTCCTTTTGCAAATATTTCCAATTCCGGCCCTGTGTATGTTAATACAGCTATTACATCCATTAACTGTAATGCATCAAGTTCTTATTCGGTGGCTTCGGGAGCTACTGCGGTTATTGATAATATACCTGGAGTTTCCTGTTGTTTTGATTGCGATCCATATGCTATTGATAATCCTGTTACATATACGTATACACCTGCCTCGGGCAGTGCCAGTGTGCCGGTTACCATTACAAAACAGACTTCTAGCGCCGTTGGTTGGCTTTATTATATTGAAACCAATGTAAGAAGGCAACTATCATTTCCAAGCACTCAAACTCAAATGGAATTCAGAGACATCAAATCTGTAGGTGCAGGAAATACTTCTCTTTTCAACATTTCGTCTAATATTCCCATACAAGTTTGGGATATAACCAATCCGCTACATATAGATAGCGTTACTCTTTCAGCTGGAGGGGGCTCGTACAATTTTGAGCTTGCTTCTGACACCCTGAAGCAATATATCGCCTTTACCAATACAGCTAATTCATTTTTAAGCCCTGTGTATTTTGGTAAGGTTGTCAACCAAAACCTTCATGCAATGCCGCAGGCCGATATGATAATAGTGACTAATCCGCTTTTTATTGAACAGGCCGATCAACTGGCAAAATTTCATCTAACCCATGATAACTTAAAGGTAAACGTGGTAACCACCCAGCAGGTATATAATGAATTTTCTTCCGGAGTGCAGGACCCTACCGCCATTCGCGATTTTGTGCGTATGTTTTATGACCGGGCCACCGGTTATGCCAATAGCCCCAAATACCTGTTACTTATGGGAGGCGGTTCGTATGACCCTAAACACCGTATACAAGGCAATACTAATTATGTAGTTTCTTATGAATCGGGTGATTCATTTGACCCGATAGGTTCATATGTATCTGATGATTATTTTGTTTTATTGGATAGTAGTGTAACAACTCAACCGGAAGATGCTGCTTATCCTCTTGACCTTTCTGTTGGAAGGCTTACGGTTGATAATGTAGCTGAAGCACAGGCTTGTGTTAATAAAATAGTAATATACGAAACACCTTCCGGGCAGTCTGCAACAGTCACTATCTCATGTTGTAATACGGAAAATCAATATACACTGGGCAACTGGAGAAATACGGTTTGTTTTATAGCCCATGATGGATCATCCAATGCATTTCAAGATGCCTCGGAACAAATGGCAAGCCATATAAATACAAATTTTAAAAATTTGAATGTTAATAAAATATACCTTGATGCATACCAAATGATCCAGACTCCGGGAGGGCCCAGATACCCTTCTGTTAATGCAGCTATAGATAACCAAATGAACCAGGGTTTGCTTCTATATAATTTTGAAGGTCATGGCGGCCCAACGGGTCTCGGTTATGAGCGGGTTCTGGATGTTGATGATATAAATTCATGGACAAATTTATATGCGTTGCCACTTTTCTTTAATGGTTCTTGTGCGTTTGGAGAATGGGATAATCCGGCGCAAATTTCAGGAGGCCAACTATCTGTTAATTTGGCCACCGGAGGGGTGATTGGCATGATAAGCGCTACGAGAGGGGTTTACCTGGATCAGAATGCAGAACTTAATGAATTTTTTATTGATTCGCTTTACAGCCCATTACCCGATGGAAGTTTGCCCCGTATCGGCGACCTGCTTACCATGGCTAAAAATGGATATGGAGGAACAATGGGCGGCGGCGATGTTAATAACCTTACCTATTCCTTAATTGGTGATCCGGCAGTCAGGCTTAATTACCCTAAATATAATATTCAAACCACCTCTGTAAATACTGCCAGCCACGATACCTTAAAAGCTTTGGCAAAGGTTACTATTTCAGGAACTGTGCAAGACAATTCAGGAAATGTAATTACAACTTTTAACGGCTTGTTATACCCTACTATATTTGATAAACCCGACAGTATTACTACCTTAGGTAACCTGGGTTCCGGGCCTTCAGAATATGGCCCCAGCACACCGGAAAAATTTGGAATACAAAATAGTGAATTATATAAAGGCCTGATTTCAGTTAATAATGGGAAGTTTACATTCACTTATGTAATGCCTAAAGATATTCTTTATTACTACGGTCCCGGTAAAATAAGCTATTACGCTCAAAACGGAGCGACTGATGCTGCAGGGAATTATGAAAATATTATTGTGGGAGGTACTTCGCCTACAGCACATAATAATGGAATAGGCCCGAAACTCAGGCTTTATATGAATGACAGTAATTTTGTTTATGACGGGCTTACCAATCAAAACCCATCGCTGTACGCAATTGTTTTTGACAGTAATGGGGTTAATACATCGGGAACCTCCATAGGACATAGTATTACAGCTGTGCTGGATAATAACAGCGCCAATACGTACGATTTAACCAATTACTACCAGCCCTCGCTTAACAGCTATCAAAAAGGGACAATAATCTTTCCGTTCAGTTCATTAAGTAATGGGGCGCATATGCTCTCGTTACGGGTATGGAATGTATATGACAATACATCTATGGCAACAACAGAATTTAACGTGGAGCCCCAGTCAAGCCTGCAGCTGCAACATGTTTTAAACTATCCGGACCCTTTTACAACACATACTCAATTTTTCTTTGAGGTAAACGAGGTATGCGACCAAATGGATGTGCAGATCCAGATTTTTTCCGTTTCCGGCAAACTCGTCAGAAATATCCTCACCTCTGTAAAAACAGACAGTTTCCGTTCACAGCCCATTGATTGGGACGGTAAAGACGATTATGGAGACAAAATTGCAAGGGGCGTATATATTTATCATATAAAAGTAAGAACAAGCAGCGGTGTAACTGCTGACACATATCAAAAGCTTGTCATATTGTAAGGTTTTCTATATTTGCATTCCTATTTATTAATGTTAAACATAATATTTGATGGTTTAAAGCGTTACTAAATTTTAGTTTAATGCAGATGGAACTTAGTTTTTCTAATAAATTTGTTGCGGCACTGGTTTTAATTCCTTTAGCCATCAGTAATTCTTTTGCTCAAAGCAGCACTGGGCCCAGTATACTTGGACAAAACCTTGCCGGTAATGTTAATGTAGTAACTACCGCTGTTCCATTTTTGATAATAACACCTGATTCCAGGGCAGGCGGAATGGGGGATGCGGCTGTTGCCACAGATGCGGATGCCAATTCAATAGCCTCTAACCCTGCAAAGCTTGGCTTTATTGAAAATGATATGGGTTTTTCCGTTTCATACACGCCCTGGCTTAGGCAGCTTGTACCTGATATAAATCTTGGATACCTTTCTTTTTATAAAAAATTAAACCCGCCCAGGTTATTGCAGTTGCTCTCCGATATTTTTCATTGGGTGATATTACGTTTACCGACAATGGGGGTGTTACCATTGGCAGCTTTAATCCGGAGGAATATTCTCTTGATGCCGCTTACTCGCTTAAGCTGAATGATAATTGGTCGGTTGGCATGGCCGCTAGGTATATTTACTCTAACCTTACCGGAGGAGTTTCCGCAGGTGGGGAATATACGCAACCCGGCCGGTCACTCGGAGTTGACATATCTTCCTATTACAAATCAAATGATGTTGGATGGGGAGGCAAGAAAACTTATATTTCTGCAGGGCTTTGCATTTCAAATATAGGGCCTAAACTGGCATATACTCAAAGCGGGAATTCAGATTTTTTACCTACACAGCTTCGTCTTGGTCCGAGCATAACCATGAACCTTGACGATTATAATAAAATAACCTGGGCGCTTGACCTTACTAAGTTGCTTGTTCCTACTCCACCGGTATATGAAATTA
>Ga0206990_1086_pt1 | contig 19580 bp, 19 predicted proteins | sample Alteio_BWMinCont_8_FD_153283 | JGI IMG/M metagenome (GOLD analysis project Ga0206990, IMG submission 153283) | Enriched cells from forest soil in Barre Woods Harvard Forest LTER site, Petersham, Massachusetts, United States -... | ecosystem: Environmental > Terrestrial > Soil > Temperate forest >... | reverse complement strand
CACATCAGCTCGGCTGTTCCGATTAAACCTGACAAAATTTGATGTGAATGTTTGACTAAGTCATATACACCATTATATTTTTTATCGGACGACATATTCTGTAGATTTTCCAATTCAACCCGCATTGATCCCATTACATCTTTTAATGAAGTAATAGCAGGTTGCAGTGTCTCAAAATCTACATTACATTTTTCCCGAATTTTTTTATTCTCTTCTTTTAAACTGCTCAAAGAAGCATTGCACTTGTTAAGCTGAGCTGAAAAATCCTGAAAGCCAGTAGAAGCAAGTTCGGTGATACGCTTTTCTTTCAGGAACTCAAGAAATACTTTCGTATGTACATCAGCTATTTGAGATAGGGCTATAACATTTGCATATATAACGTGAATTTTTGCAATGAATGGAATAATTTGCAATTTGCCTTTAATAGCAGACATTTCATTGTCAGCAAAGTTTTTTACTGCTGATGTAAAAGTATCTTGTTTATTCTCCAGTGACCATAATTGTATTTCCTGCCACAGCTCGAGAATTTTAACTCCCATATTATTAAAAGTTACAACATGATCCTTTTCAGTGGGGTGTGCGTTGGTGCTATCTTGCTCGACGCTATTGTTTTCAATACGGGTATGATTTTTGGCATTCGTTGGTTGGTGTGACGGCTCAGTTAAATATATTCGAAAAGGCTTGTCGAAATGCATAGCATCCAATTGTTTGTTCAATTCAATGTGTTCATTCTCAAGTTTTTTTTGTCTTTCGTTTAAAGTCTTCAAAAAAGAATCCACATATTTACTATATTCGTGGTAAATCTTTCCTATATTCGCATAGGCTTGGGCATTTGAGTGCATAATATTGACTTGCAACTCATTCTCAGTGTTTGCTAATTTCAATGTGGCTAAATCCAACAATATCAATCTAACAGTTTTCAAACGTTCCGAAGAAACCAGATCATCGGACGAAGGCTTCTGAGGTGAACTACTGAGAAGAGATTGCGACTTGATTGCCTCAGTTATTTGATGGTTAGTAGAAGGCTGCACACTTTTATCTTTATTCTTACTGCTCTTATTTCTAAACATAAATAACTCCTTTGTTGCTTCAATTAAATTATATGAGTTTGGTTCAATATTCGAATGATTAATAAAAATCAGGCGTGAATTCTAACGAGTTTTAAGTACAAATACAATACAAGGAAAATAACCGGGCCCGAGCCTTTAAATTATTAAAATACAGCTAAGCAATTGTATTAATTCCATTAACTCAGATAACCCACACCATTCGCACTTAAAATAAATTACTGTTGCTTATCAAGCAGTTATTTTGCAATGAAATTTCGAAGAAATATTTCAGATGCAGGTAAGTCTTTTTTTATTAATACGTTATCAATTTATTTTCTGCACAAAACTCAATCGGCAAAAAATTTTTTACGCATAAGTTTTATAATAACTATATAACGCCAAGCATTTTAAGATCTTCGAAAGGAGTTACCTGATGTTGCCAATCAGCGAAAACCTCTCCAATCTTACAAAAATTCTTAGCATCGAAGAAGAAATTGTTTTGGCTTATTTGATCCCATCACTCTCCACGGAAACCAGCAGACGAATACGAAAACAAGAAGACGAAGTGAAACTTCAGGCCGAAATTAATCGAAAATTGAACGCGCATGCTGAGATGATCCGAATGGAAATGGAAAAGAAAAAAGCAATAGAGGTAAAAGATGGATTAATTGAAAAACACGAAAATGAGCGAAAGACGTTAATGGAAAGAATGTTAATTCAATTGGAGGTCGACAAACAAAGATTTCACCAAGAAATACTGATGCAAATTAATGACAAGAAAAATTCTCTTAATGAAAAATTAAACGATATTACTACAGTTATTCAAACCATTGACTTATATCTGAGCTTATTGCAGGAGAAACAATTAATCCTTGAGAAGGAGCGTATTGAAACAAATAAGCAATTGGATGCGATACATTTCGATAAGCCTTTTAGAATCATGATAGATAAAGACTCTAATTTATATATAGATGCTGACTTAAATGAAATTCTTATACAAATGCGAAAGAATGAAGATGTGTCAATAAAAAGTAAGAGTGTTATTGAAAATTTACTGCAAAACAAAATTACTGAAAAAGTAAGTGAATTTGGCAAAAAATTAGATCAAGATAAAATTAATTTATACAATAATTTCATAGTAAGTCATGGTGAAATTGTTACATCGTTAATACAAGAAAATAATTTGTCTGCAACTATAAATTTAGTCGATAAAGATAATATTCAAGCTAGTGAAATTAAATCAATAAAAATAGAGAGGAGTACTTTTGAAACAAAAAAAGTGAAGCTGGAAAATAATGCTAACATTTTGAATAAAATAATACTTTCTGATTTAAGTGATTTTCCAACAAGCCAACTACATCAACACGCAAATGAAATAGATATTTTAAATGTTAAAGCAGATAAAATTAAACGTGAAAATGATACTATCATGAAAGAAATGTCTCAAGAAATTTCTGAAATGCAAAACTTTATTAAAGTCCATAATCCACAAGAAGTAGCTACCACAAATTCATTAGATAATGCGCATTATGATAATGAACATATGTCACGCGAATCTGAAGAAAAAATGAAAGAACTTGATGAGTTATTTGGTATAGACATGGATGATGATGAAGAAAACATAGATGCAATCGAAAACACCCCAATGAATTCATTCACTCACGAATTATCTTCCACAGCCAATGTGTCAACCATATTACTACAAAATCCAGTCAGCAATAATCTGCAAACTGATTCCATAGAAAACACAAAAGAAACATTTGAAGAGTGTGATCCCGGATTAATAAACAAAATGAATGGTGATTTTAAAAAATTATCACTTAAAAATACAACAGAGGGTTTAGAGTATAAAGCTATCAATAAAGATGGGAAATCTGTAAACAACCTCATTAAATGGAATGAATTGCCCGATGGATTTCCAAAAAAACCATTGGACATTATGAAGTCGAAAGAAATATTTTTACCCATGCTGCTTGATCAAATTTCAAAAACGAATCAGACACAAAATAAAAATGAAAGTCATTCAAGACAACAAGCAGAGATAAATCCTTCTGATGACAGGCCTACCATCACGGGCATGAAAAATGGTCATTCCTAGGTTAGGTAGTGTTTAAATAACCGCGCCAGTCCGACAAACCCCCGCCCGCAACGCATCCTCTTTAATCGCATCGCGTAATTTTTCTCGTTTCGTTTTGGAAAATAAACACTGGCCGCTGTAGAGGTAATAACCGCCAAGTGCAAATAATCCCACCACAGTCATTGCAGCAGCAAAACCTATCGCGATATTGGCAACAATCACTTTCCAGAAAGTCCTGTGTTCGGCCATGTCCGCGTCTCTTGAGCATAGTGTTTGCTCGAATTTAGCCATGAAACTATCTTTCATGCGGCGTTGTTCTTCCTTGGGTTTCTCAAAAAAGGTTTTGAGTTCCAATTTTAATTCGAGGGCAAGCAGCATGGCAGTTTCCGCCTTGTTGCTTGTGTCCTCACTGAGAAGGTGAATGCCATAGGCAAACATTTCATCTATGCGCAGGCTGAGCGGGTGCAGAGCTCCCTCACCTCTCCACTTCAGGGCATCTGCTTTCTCTTCTGTATAATCGTCTCGCTTTTCCAGGGCAAGAAGGCAACGGTCAAGCAACAAATCAATATCTGTTTTTTTTGAAAGCTCAATTACCATTTGCCAGTTCGCATCGTTCATGAGGTTACAATCGTTAAGCGTTTTTCGAGCGGATCCCAGAATCTCAGCCCGCTCACCACTCTCAACCAGCTCTTCAAAGAAAGACTGATGTAGCTGGCCAGACACTTTTAAGCAGCAAGTACCATGGAGAATGGGATGTGAGTGCTGTTTGTTTGCCATCAGCAAGTCGAAATTTGCCTGGTTGAGAAGATTTGTTTCCCGCAAATACTCGAGCACGCCGTAAATATCGAAAAACTCATATCTATCCTTTCCCTCAATTATCTGTTCAAAATTGCCAGGGGTAAGACAACCTGCATCTCGCATGGCAAAAATACTTCCTGCCGTATAAATTTGGGGATGCACCTTAATATGTTCCGCCAGACGTTCTCGCCCACCAACACCAATTAATCTGTCAATCTCACTCATTTCATAAGTTGTCTGAACGACATCAGGCCCCAGGGAAAAATCATAGAGTAATTTTACGCCTTCCTCACAGGTCAGGACGCTTATCACCTGACCAATCTTTTTTTCATTGCGTTTTAGCATATCAATCTTTTGTTTGATCTCGGCTAATTTTTCACGCTGCCGTGACAACGCTGCATGCTGCTTATGCAGCCTGCCTGAAAGTGTGTGCAATTGCCAATACAGACGATTCTTGTCCCAGTCTGAGATGGGCTGTCCTGGACGCAGGTATTCAATGCTTTTTTCATCTATCTTGAACAGACGGTTGGTAAATTCGTAATGATTAAGGCGATGCGGCTCCAAAAGCAGCAGGGAAGGTCTTTTAAGATCAAACGTTTTTCTGTCGTGTGGTACTGCTTCTCCCCTGTCATAGGCTGCGCGTCTGATGGGATCGCTTAATACTTCATAGGCTGTCTTAATCGCTAAAAATTGATCTTGCTTGTCTAGTGCCTTATCTGGATGAGTCTTGCGAGCAATGCGATGATAAGCCTTCCTGATTTCCTTGGGCGTAGCCTCACGGGTTAACCCCAAAACATCGTAATGCGTCATACTTGCTCCTTAATATTAACCATGCAAAGTCTTCATGGGTAATTCAAATTCAATATCATCATCCTCACTCTCCTCGCTTGTCAGTGGTTTATTCGCCATGACGTGCTGATGATACGTCAAAAAGCTGAATCGCCGCATCAATGAGCCTGCCTCATTGACCAATTTGATTTGCTCCAGCTCCTGGTTCAAATCTTCCATGCTGGTAATCAGTTTATGGTCAATATAATGAACCAGTCTGGCCACTTCCTCAATATGATGACAAAACCATTTCATGGATAGAAATCGCCAAAAGGCAGAATCGTCCTTGGTGTATTCATTGAGCAGGTTGCGTGCCTGCTTCAAAGCATCAGGCGCCTCAACATCCAGATAACATTCTGGGAACTGCCATCTGGTATCCGCAAAGTCTGGATAGCACTTCGGCCACTCACGTCTCGCAATTTGCAGCGCGGGGCTAATGGGTTGCTCATGTGCAAGTCTTACTGTTTCCACGCAAGCAGGCAGATGAACAAACAACCTTTCCAATTCGTCAGCCGCTTCATACTCAAAGCCATTATCACTTAAATCAAGACATTTTATTTTCCTTGAACCAATCTTCATCAAGGCAATAAAAACCTCCCTGCATTCGTCATCGTGCAGCAAACCGTTTCCCCGAAAGCTCAGAGTAGATATTGTGCGAGGAAGAGTTTTTATCTTCTCAATAAACCATTTCTGTATTTTTTCCTCCACAAGACGATTCAACCCACAACGGCTCAGGTCAAGGCAAGTATCTTGAGGCTGCAGATTTGCAATACGTTTTGTAATGGCATTCATGCACTCATTCTGGTCTTGAACGGTAATATCCTGTGGCGGAACGCAAGAAATAATCCGGGTAGAAATGGAATGGCCCATACGTCTTAATTCAGCAGGATTGCCATTGATCACATACGAAAGAATATACAGGCCTACATCCAGGTTTAGCCCTCTCGCTGCAATCAACTGCATCATGACTATGCGCAAACCTGCAAATTCCGGCTGATGGTAAAACCGTTTTTTTGGCTTGAAAAGACCAACCCCAGACGGGCTGCCAAAAGCAACCATAGCTCCGTCATTTCGCAATGCAAATTCTGTGCTTTCTGTCACAAGGCATTTAATCGTGCAGGGAAGAAAGGTCAGCACCGCTCGCATTTGCGTATAGGGCATCCGGTCAAACCCATTTCCGCTGACATCAAGCTCGCTAATCCATGGGGATAGTGCTGACAAGACAGTTTTCAGGTCAGGCATCTCAAAGCCAAACCGGGCATTAATGAGTATGAGTTTTCTGATCTGCGGCGGCAAATGCGAAAAAAAATAAACGAATTGCTCAACTGGTTGTCTAGAAAAATAATGTCCGCTCAGGTCAAGCCCGTTCACCGACTCTGGCAAATCGGCGAACGCGACATCAACAAAATCTTTCAGTGAACATACTGACAAGCCACTACGACTAAAATCCAGAGTTTTAATATGAGGAGGGTGAAGGCGAAGTCTGGCGCATAACGCCTGTGGTGACTGATCACCTGCTTTTTCACAATACCTGAGTGAAGTGATTGTTTCTGGCACACCCTTGCAAACAATTGCAAAATCGTCAACTTCCAGCAATAGCAAACCATTTTCACCGATATCAAGGTGAGTCAGGGTGCGAGGTAATCGTGCAAGAATATTATTTGCCAATACCTTAGCGCCAAAGGTAGACAACTGGTTGCCGCACAGTTTTAGCTTCTCAAGTGTTGGGGGAACCTGGGAAAGGAATAAGCCGAGTTCATCGGAATATTTTTTATGAAGTTCATTATAGCTGAGATCAAGTGTTTTTAAATTTTTAGACAGGTTATCAAACAACACATTGAAACAAACATTTTTTAATTTATAAAGTTCATTTTTAGCCAGGATTAATTCCGTAATCTTGCGACTAATAGACAAAAGAAGGATCTTGTAATCAGCATTGAGATGCATATTCTCATACATATCGACATATGAAATGATGACATCAAGAGATTGTACGGTATCAGGGATATTTTTCAAAAATTGGCAAAGTAAATACAGTTGATTTTCTCGATTAGCCATAATAAAAAAAATCAAATCCTGACCTAATTTTAAATATTTCACTGATAATGGAAGACCGCTTAGAAGATCTATATGATCGTTGCCATAGCAGGTCTCTTGGACACGTTTTTGTTTTTCCATTTCATCATTACAAAGATAAAGCAACTCCACTGAAGTAATTGATGAAGGCAATGAAGCAATGTAGTCTTTAAGTGAGTCCCCAATTTCTTTAGTGTATACAGTGATCTGCTCATACTGAGGACCGTCTGAATTTGAATATGCAGTCATCCTGCCATTGCGAGTGTATGAAGAATAATAATATTGCACTTCAAAAATCACCTTGAAAATATGCCTGGGTAAATAGGTCAAGGCTTTTGCGACGAATAAACTTTCAAATAAGTGCAGATAAAAATGCCCTTTTAGGACGATACAATATTCAGTCGAAGGTATGGTTGAAAAAATCTCACGCACTTCATGAATACTTTTTTGTTGCAAACTCTCTACATCAAATCTCGTTTTCATTTGTATTCCCTCACCACACTGACAAAAAATAAAAATTAGCACCAATCAGATAATGTACTGATCAGCTTCCTTTCCATGGTTTTTAACAAGAGGGTATTTTCCAAAACACCTGAATGCAGGGATTAACTGCATGGTGATAATTACACGGGATACATGGATTTTATGTAAGAGATCGCTAATTTTTGTGTAGGAAATTGTATATATTATAGATTATGTATATTTATCAATCAATTATTTTGCTCACCCCCTCAACTGCCTTCCTCGTCACTTCCCTCAAATCCACAAGCGTCTCCTCATCCACATTCAACGGCGGCAGCCAGTAAAGCGTATTACCAATAGGCCTCAGCAGCGCACCCAATTCAACCGCCTTTTGATACACCTCATAACCCATACGCCGCCCCTGTGTATCACAGATTAAATCTGCCGCAACCATTGCACCGATACCTCTGATATTCGTCAGCTTTCCAGTCTGCAGCGCAATATCTTGCATAAAGTGTCGCATTTGTTTGCCCACTTCAACCGCGCGCTCGCACATATTTTCTTCTTCCATCACTTTCAACACTTCAAGGGCAACACTGGCCGCGAGCACATTACCGGAATGCGTATGGGAATGCAGAAAAGATTTGCCGCTTGCATAATCATCGTAAAATAAATCATAAATGCATGATCGGGTGAGCACGGCACTCAGCGGCAGCCATCCTGCAGTCAACCCTTTGGACAAACAAATAAAATCCGGTTCTATGTTTGCATGTTCACAGGCGAGCATTTTGCCAGTGCGTCCCATGCCCGTCATGATTTCATCTGCAATCAAATGAATGTCATGCGCCTTGGTCCACTGACGCAAGCGCCTGAGAAAATCCATGCTATAAATTTTCATTCCCGCCGCACCCTGGACAATTGGCTCCAGTATCACGGCTGTTGCGCTATGCGAAAATGGCTGCAATGTTTCGACTATTTTTTCCCAATGCGCTTCGCAATTCTGCCAGAGATCTTCTTCCATTCCAGAAACATAAGGTAGAGATGAAATAAATTTCGCATCGAAAAGAACAGATTCATAAGGCGCGCGATACAATCCGACATCACTGACACTGAGTGTACCCAACGTTTCGCCGTGATAACCATTCTCGAGTGCAATAAATAATTTTCGCTGAGGATTCCCCTCAATTGTCCGTGCATGCAAACTCATTTTCATGGCAATTTCAACCGCACAGGAACCATCACTTGCATACATGACCTTATCCAGTGATGGCATGAGCCGCGCTAATCTTTCTGATAATTCCACAATGATTTCATTGGTGGTATTCGCAAGCAGCACATGCTCAAACTTTTCCATTTGCGCAAGCAACGCACGCTTCAAGCGGGGATGTTGATGGCCGAGAGATTTGCACCACCAACTGGAGATGGCATCTATCACCTTGCGGCCGTCTGCAAGATGCAAATACGATTGGTGCGCGCCGGTGACGATGAGCGGTTTAAATGTTTCGTAATCTTTCATTTGAGAACAGGGATGCCAGAGATGCTGATGGTCTCTTGCCATGAGCGTGGTTGTGTTCATTAGTAAACCTCCATAATGGGGATGGTTGACTGCGCGAGCAAGCTAACATATATTTCTGCGTCTAACAACCGAAGGGAAGAATGAGCATGACACAATCAAAATGGTGCGCAATAACAGTCCGGCAATTTTATGAAATGCCCTTTATGGAATTAATGGCAAAAGCCATGACCATCCACTTGCAACATCATAAAGCAACTGAGATGGAGTTATGCTCGCTGCTCAGCATTAAAACCGGCGCGTGCCCCGAAGATTGCGCTTATTGCCCGCAAAGCGGCCATTATCAAACGGAACTCGAACGTGAAAGCCTATTGCCGCTGGAGGCAGTCATCGCTCAAGCCAAAAATGCGAAAGCGAATGGTGCCAAACGCTTTTGCATGGGTGCTGCCTGGCGTAACCCGCCCAAAAAAGATTTTCCGAAAGTGGTGGAAATGATTAAAGCAGTTAAAAATGTTGGCCTTGAAACCTGTGTGACACTCGGCATGCTGGATGACACTCAGGCACGGGAATTGCATGAAGCCGGCCTTGATTTTTACAATCACAATCTCGACACATCCCCTGAGCATTACAAAAAAATTATCACCACACGCACGTATGAAGATAGGCTTGACACACTGGAGCGCGTACGCGAAAACGGTATTCATGTTTGCTGCGGCGGCATCATAGGCATGGGCGAAACACGCGAAGATAGAATTGAATTACTCGTGCAATTAGCCAACTTGCCAGAGCCTCCCAAAAGCGTGCCAATCAATCGCTTGATTCCCATCAAGGGAACACCGCTGGAACACGCGGATAATATCGACAATCTCGAATTCATACGCACCATTGCAGCAGCGCGCATCATGATGCCTGCATCCATGATCCGCTTATCCGCAGGACGCGCCACCATGTCCGATGAAACACAAATCTTATGTTTTCTGGCGGGTGCAAATTCCATTTGGCTGGGCGATAAATTGCTGACGACACAAAATCCGGACAGTGATCACGACATGAATTTACTCAGCAAACTCGGATTTAACACACCCGCTCATGCATGAATCTACCATGCGGCACTTGCTCGAGAAAAATGACAAGGCGCATTTGCGAAGAACACGCCGTGTCTTTGAAGAGCGCAAGGATAGCATGGCAATGGTTGATGGGCTCCCCGTCATCCATTTTTGCAGCAATGATTATCTGAATCTTGCCACGCATCCCGCTGTTAAAAAATCCTTTGCAAATACTGCAGGCAGTCAAGGCTTGGGAAGCACAGGCTCTGCGCTGATCTCAGGTTACAGCAAATCACATGCCAAACTGGAAGCGGCATTCGCCGAATTTTTACAACGGGATAAAGCCATCTTATTTAACTCAGGTTTTCACGCCAATCTCGGTGTACTGACCACATTCGCCGGAAAAAATTCTGTCATCATCGCTGACAAACATTGTCATGCCTCGCTGAACGCGGGTGCTTTATTGTCACGCGCAAAATATATTCGTTATCGTCACAATCATTTGCAGCACGCAGAAGAATTATTATATAAAAATCAGGAACGCGCTTCGTTACTGGTTACTGAAAGCGTATTCAGCATGCAAGGAAGTATTTCAAACATTCGGCAGCTCAGTGAAATGGCAAAAAAAAATAATGCCATGCTGATTGTCGATGATGCTCACGGCATAGGCATACTGGGAAAAACAGGTGCAGGTGCGGGTGAACATTTTCAATTAACGCAAAAAGAATTGCCCTGTCTTGTGACTCCGCTTGGTAAAGCCATGGGCAGTTACGGCGCGATTGTCTCAGGTGATGAAACCACCATTGAAAGCTTGCTGCAATTCGCTGGCAGTTATCGTTATTGCACTGCTTTGCCGCCCGCCATTTGCGAAGCAACACTGACTGCGCTCGCCCTTTTAAAAAATGAATCGTTTCGTCGTGAAAAATTATTACATCTTTGTGAATTTTTTTTGCAGGAATCCCGAAAGTATAATTTCACACTCGCATCACAAGATCTCACACCGATTATGTCTGTTGTCATTGGCTGCAGCGAAAAAACCTTAAAAATTCAGCAAGCGCTTATCGAAAAAGGTTTGCTGGTTTCATGCATACGCCCGCCTACGGTTCCAGCCAACAAGGCATGCATCAGAATTTCATTGAACTGTGCGCATGAAGAAAAACAGATTGTTTATTTACTGGATCAACTGAATGAGCAATACAATGCAGGTGAATAAAAGCAAAAAAACCATCGCATTTCTGCCAGGCTTTGGATTCAAGGCATGCATTTGGCAATCCATTGCCAATCAATTTGCTGACATAAATGTCATTCTGGTTGATCTGCCCTCGGCCCCAACCAGCAACACTGAAATCATTCAAACCATTAACCAACAATTGCCTCATGACTGTATGTTAATCGCATGGTCACTAGGCGGTATGATTGCAACCCATTTATGCTTCAATTTTCCAGACAAATATCAGAAACTGGTGCTGGTTGCGAGCACACCAAAATGGATAGCAACCACAGATTGGCATGGAATGAGTGAAAAAAATATTTCAACATTTTACAATGAGGCGCAAGAAAATTTACCGCAGTTAATGCAAACATTTTCTCGATTGGTGAATGGAAAAAATCGCAACCACAATCTGCGCAACATAATGCAGTCTCATGCCATTGATCTTACGCAAGAATATACGCCTCTTTTTTACCTTGATTTACTCAAAACCTCTGACGTGCGTGAACTTTTAAGCCAATTGAACATGCCGGTGTGTCATATTTTTGGTGGGGAAGATGTTCTTGTTCCTGCTGATTGCGCACTTGCTCTCAAAAAAAAGCATGCACATCACACCATACACATGATACAGAGTGCAGGGCACATTCCCTTCATCACGCATGCTCCTGAATTCATGCATCACTTGTTACGTTTTATTCATCATGATTAAAAACAAAATTCAACAAGCTTTTAACCGCGCAGCCGATACTTACGATGAGAATTGTCACGCGCAACAACAGACAGGAATCAAACTGATTCATCTGCTAAAACCTTTGCATACACAGGCAAATCGCTTGCTGGATTTGGGTTGCGGCACCGGCATGACCACACAAATTCTTGCATCACAATATGATAGTGCCGATTTTCATGCAGTGGATATTGCAACCGAATTATTAAAAAAAGCAAAGTATCGTTTACCTCACGCGAAAATACATGAGATGGATTTTGACAGCTTATCGGGTTTTGATTCTCGCTTTGATATTATTTATTCGAACATGGCCTTACAGTGGAGCACGGATTTATTGTCTCTTTTGACAAACACGCATTCATTATTACACGACAACGGCAGCCTCGCTTTTTCCATTCCATTAACAGGAACATTCAAGGAATTAAAACCTCACTCCGCCGTGAATCATTTTTATGACAATGAAATCATTTTGAACACACTCATACACAGTGGCTATGATGTGCTGATCAATGAAACGGAAAACATCACGCTGACATTTCAAAACGCCATGCATGCCTTAAAATCCATCAAACACATTGGTGCAAATCACGTACGTGAGCGCGGGCAAAAAAGTTTCAGTAAAAAATCGCACTTTGAACAACTGAATTTCAGTGAGTTAACTTATGTCATCGGCTATTTTATTGCGAGGAAATTGAAATCATGACATTAAAATTATTTATTGCAGGCACTGATACGAATGTGGGAAAAACTTATATTAGCGCGGGAATATTATCCGCGTTTAATGCGCAAAGTTGGTCAACATTGGGCATTAAACCCATTGCTTCTGGCGGCAACGAAGACACACTCATACACCAGCAAACTGCCTCTATCAAATTACCGCAGCATGAAATCACTGCTTTCGCCTTTGAGCCGCCCATTGCACCGCATCTTGCTGCGCAATTTATTGGCCGCACACTTTCTGTAAAGCAATTAAATCTGCAATCACGCCATGCACTGCAACATCCTGCCGATGTCAGCGTCATTGAAGGTTGCGGTGGATGGTATGTTCCACTTAATTCAACAGAAACCATGGCGGATTTTGTCATTGCAAATCAATTGAATGTGATACTGGTCGTCGGCGTGCGCCTTGGCTGCATTAATCACAGTTTGTTAACGTTTCGCGCCATGCAGCAAGATAAGGTAAATATCCTCGGATGGATAGCAAATTGCATTGATCCGCACATGAAAAATAAAAATGAAAATATTGCAACATTAAAAGAATGGCTACCCATTCCCTGTCTTGGTGTGGTTGAGCATGGGATGCGGCCGGAGACGGTGATTGATGTGAGGAAGATTGTTGAATGTGTGTCTTTAGAATGTTAAACCCGTGGATAAGCCTGCATAAATAACATTACACTTGGTAATTTCCCATTAACGAGAACGCCTTCGAAGGAAGCAAAACAATGAGCACTGCACGATTAACGAAATTTTTCCTTGGAATGACTGGAGTGAGCAGTCTATTGTATGGAGCCACAAAATTTCAAATAGGAACTAATGAAACTGAAAGAGGCGTGATTGAACATGTCATTACGGACAAGGATAAACATGGCAATTTCATTAATAATAATACAATGTATTTTCAACATGTATCACAACCAGGAAGCGCATCATTAATTGATATGGTTGCAAACATGAGAGATCACCAACCAATGGATCTTCGTGGAGATCCGGAGTTAATCAAAAAAGCTCAGGAATACTGTGACAATAAAACTATTGTTGAAGTTAAATACGATCAGTTTCTTGCGGGAAATCCATTCACAGGAAAGCCCTCTCGCAGAGCAAACGATATAACAGAATTGCCTCAAGAAAATAAAATGCGGTTATAACATCGTCGCTACTTATAAGCATATGGTTCGGGGGAGGGCTCCCCTTCCTCCTACGCTCTCTGTAGGAGGAAGGGGTTGGGGGAAGGAGGTTTAAAAAACACCTCCTCTCCCCAACCCTCTCCTCCAGCAAAAAGCTCTGGAGGAGAGGGAGCCCCAAATCATCAGTTATCTTTTGTCGTGTACAAAGCAAAAAATTATTGATTTGAAATCATTTCAGAATCAAATACCACAATTAACACTGTGCTTATGCTCTAACATTTCACCCAACAATAATTTTTTGATTTCCGCATTAGAAGACAGATGTGCATAATCGACAGCTGTTTTGCCGAATGCATCAGGTATATTCGTCTTGGCCTGAACACTGAGTAGCCATTCAATGCTTGCAACAGAATTTTTTTCAATTGCCCAATGCAGTGCAGTTCTTTTTCTTTGCTTATTATCCTGGGCATCAACACTGGTCACTTTCCTGAATATCATTTTCAAGTCTTCAACATTGTCGACTGCGGCAGCAGTCCTGAATGCCTGATCAATTGTTTCCTGAGTTACATTACCAGAAACATATTTTTTAATCGTTTCAACAAGCTTTCCATTCGCCATCTTTTGTTTTTCGCGCAATCCGCAATTTATTTTCTCTTTAACGAAGCTGCTAATTTCAGCTTTGAGCGTCACATCCGTTATAATATCGTTTCCTGGTCTTATCATTTTTGTTGTGTAGATATCTACCGGGTTATCTTGAGTATAAAGCCAATACATGAGCTGATTTTTTTCGTAATGAATATCTGGTCTTTCAGTGGTATAGACAGGCTCATCCATAGTTTGCTTGCTTATATTGCAAAGATAAGTCTCTGGGACAGCATTATCTTCAATCAATCCCTTAAGCAGACGAGAATTTCTTGTTTCTTCGGGTTTGAATATTTCTGTCGATATGATTAAATCACCGGCAATAGGTTGATTTATACAGTCAGATACATAACAAACATCGCTTAATCCCATCTCGCTTATAATGGCAGCAATGTTTCTTACGAGATAAGAATTCCCTGACTTTTCTTTCATTGCCATTCCTTTAAATTCGAATTTAATCGTATTCATGGAAATGGATGCACTGTAGCCAGTATGTAATCCACTTAAAAATTTTGTTTTTCTGAATTCAATCGCCATTGCATCGACAATATTTAGCATGTCTTCTGGATCTGTAAACAGCCCGTTCTCTGTTTCCTGAATTGTTATGTGTATCATAAGTATCTCTTTATATTGATTTACAAAGAATTTCACGGGAATATACCCGTGGCGTTTCATTTTGCAGCAATAACACACCATATCAGCTTAAATAGCAATGCTATTTTTTCACAATCGAAGTATCACCCGAAGCAAAAGCACGCGTGTTTCCATTTTTTAATTCGAGCAGCAAATGTCCCTGCTCATTAATTCCCATCACTCTGCCTTCGACGGTTTCATTGACATTTGCAACAGCAATCCATTGATGGGTAAGACAATCTGCTGCGCTCCATTCACTCACAAATGGCAGCAAGCCTTCTTGTTCGAATCGCTGCAAATAATCGAATAGATTATTCAGGAGACTCATGCATACTTTATTTCTATCAATATAAGTGTTCAGGGTTTGCTGTATCGACGTCCATGCTTGCGAAATAAATTCATCTTCATCGGCAAGCATATTCACATTCACTCCCACACCAATAATGGCATGACATGCGCCATGTGTTTCAGCCCGAATTTCGATCAGACTGCCGGATATTTTTTTATGGTCGTGCAAAATATCATTCGGCCATTTCACAAATAGTTTTTCATTCACTCCCGCATTCTGCAATGTCTTGATCACAGCAAGACTCACGACAAGGCTTAAGCCCGACAACTCGCTCACTTCTTTTTGAAACGGATAAAGACAAGACAAATAAATATTTTTTGCAAACGGTGAATGCCATTTGCGATTAAATCTTCCTCTTCCCTGTGTTTGTTGTTCCGCAAGACAAATATTGATCGCATCACACTGTTTAATGCTTCTCAAATACGCATTGGTTGAATCAACACTTTCAAAAATAGTCACATTCACTTCGTTTAATGCGCTTTTAATGCGTTGAATATCAAGCAGGATCAGCGGCTCCACCAAGGCATAACCCTTACCCTTGATGGAATCAAGCTTGATATGGTAACTCTTGAGCTTTTTAATTAACTTCCATACTGCACTGCGCGTCATATGCAATTCATGACCAATCGTCGTGCCATCATGATACTGACCATCATTGAGAAGACTGACTAGCTTGACAAGATTTTCGCCCAGCTTTTTATTCACGGGTTGTTTCATCTTGCAAATCGAGACAAGATAATTCCCGCCTCATACAAAAACCATATCGGTATCGCAAGCAATGTCTGCGAAATTACATCCGGCGGTGCAAGCAGCATACCAAGAATAAATGCGCCGACAATCGCATAAGAACGCATCTTGATGAATCGCATTCGTGTCACCATTCCTGTTGAAACCAGCAACACCATAATGATGGGTATTTCAAACAGACAGCCAAACACGAATAATAATTTGGTGGCGAAATCCAGATATTCCGTGATGTCCGGACTCAGCACCACACCTTCTGGCGCAACACTTGAGAGAAAATGAAATAGCATGGGAAAAATAATAAAATACGCAAATGCAATGCCGCCATAAAACAAGCAAGCACTCGTCAATAAAAAAGGCCAGATGAGACGACGCTCATGACCATACAGAGCAGGCGCGACAAAAGACCATAACTGATAGAGAAAAAATGGCGCTGCAAGCAGCATGGATGCCAAAAATGCCAGTTTAAACGGCACAAAAAAAGGCGAAACAATTTGCGTTGCAATCAAATGTCCTTGCGGCAAAAATTTTAAAAGTGGATAAGCGAGCAGCGTATACAGATGATTGGCAAAATAAAGCAGCACGGAAAAAATAAGCAATAAAAAAATGAGTGAGTAAATTAATCGGGAGCGCAATTCCACCAGAAAATGAATGGAAGCAGATGGAGCTGAATTGCTATTCACGCTTTCTCTCAACCGGCTTTTCAATGGGTTCAATCAACCCCTGCATTTCATCTTTCACTTTCGCAAACAGACGACGTATGGTTAGTGCAAACCGGCCAATGGACTGCGCCACTTCTGGCAATTGATCAGGCTTTATCACAAGCAATGCAATCAAGACGATGACAACGATTTCACTGATACTGAAATTCAAGGCTTGCTTCCTTCTTTTTCATCGGTATCTTCCTGCATGCCCTTTCTGAAACTGCGAATTGCGCCCGCCAAATCATTACCGATATCACGCAAGCGCTTTGTACCAAACACCATCATGAGAATCAGGAATATAATGATCAGCGAACCAAAATTACGAAAGCCCATTATGCTCTCCTCACTATATGTTATTGGGTGTAATCCATCCCAGTGCAAAGGAAATCATCAAAATCACGAACAAAAGAAGAGACAAGCCAATTCGCCAGGTCAGCGCCTTGACGATACGCTCTGAATTATCCCCGCGCACCAGATAAAACATGGCGCTGCCCAGCGCAAACAGGATGAATACAAATAATACAATCAGAATTGTTTTGATAATGATGGTCATCGCACTTACAATCCGGGTATCTTTAGACGGCCTAGTATATTCACATATGATCCCGAATGCACCCCCAATGATACAAAACTGGAAGCTTGCCATTCTCGCTCTCGTGTTTATCACCTTATTCACCAGCATGGGAATTTGGCAGGTATCCCGCGCCAATGAAAAAAAGGCCCTGTTAAAAGCTTACGCTCAGCGAACAAAACTTATCCCCATGAAAGCGACTGCCATTCTCCAACCGGGGGATTGGCGTTTTTATCGGGCAGAACTCACGGGCATTTTTGATAATGCCCACACTTTGCTTCTGGATAATAAAACCCATGAGGGGAAAATTGGTTATGAAGTTTACACCCCCTTTATCTCCACACATTTATCCACTCCCATTCTGGTTGATCGCGGCTTTATCCCCATGGGCAATACCCGCAAGGTATTACCAGTGATACCCGCCATCAAAGGCACGCTCACCTTGACTGGCATGCTCAACGCGCCACCTGCTTACGTGAGTCTCGGCACTCTGACAGATACTCCGGCTAATACTTGGCCCATGCGCATTGAATATGTCAATCTCAAAGAACTTTCGTCACTCTTCAAACAAGCGTTATTCCCATATGTCCTGCATATCACCCCCACCGATCCTGTCCTCATGAAACCGGAAAAGCATATGGGGTATGCCGTACAATGGTTTGCTTTCGCCCTCACCTTGTTGATACTATTTGTCGCACTGAACAGGCCAAAGAAAAAATCCGGACAATAATAAATGCATTCGACACACTACTGGTTCATTTCCCCAAAATATCGGCAGCATAAAAGCCTGGTATTATTTACCTTCCTACTCGCATTTTTCGTTATTCTGCTGGGTGCCTTCACCCGCCTGACCGATGCTGGCTTATCTTGCCCGGATTGGCCGAATTGTTATGGTTTCATCACCGCGCCACACACGGATACAGAGCTGCAAAGCGCTGCAAAACACTATCCCATGATGCCGGTGAATGTGAAAAAAGCCTGGACTGAAATGACTCACCGTTACTTCGCTGGAACAGAAGGCATACTCATACTGATTCTTTCTTTTTCCATGATTTTTCTTCGCAAAACAAAAACCCTTAAATCCACCGGCATCGCCATTACTCTCGTCGCACTGGTATTGGTACAAATACTTCTGGGTATGCTGACCGTCACGGAAAAGCTGCACCCTATTATTGTCCTCTCTCACCTTTTGGTCGGATTATCGATATTAAGTGTTTTATGGTGGGCTTATCTTGATGTGCATTGGCGCAAAGAGATTCCTATCGCAAGAACGACCAGCCGGTCGCCTCTACTGCTAGCTCTCATACTGGTATTTGCACAAATCGCGCTCGGCGGCTGGGTGAGTACACATTATGCCGGCCTTGCTTGCGTGGATTTTCCTTATTGTAACGGACAATTATGGCCTGCCATGCAATGGGGAAACTTAAATAACGACCTGATTAGCATTCACATGCTGCATAGAGCGGGCGCTCTCATTACGGCTGTCTATCTTGGCATTCTGTCTCTGTTTTTATTCAGGCAGCCATCTTTTCGCATGAATGCCATTGTTATCCTCGCATTGATTGCGCTGCAAATTACCTTGGGCATTCTGAATATTCTTTGGCTTAGACCCATCTGGATTGCATTAACGCATCAAGCTGTCGCCATTTTGCTGCTACTCACTGTCATAGCAACGCTTGTTAAATCTTTCTACGCATCGCCGGGAGATAGTCATGATGAATGAATTTCGTGATTACCTCATTCTCTGCAAACCGCGCGTGGTATTGCTCATGCTACTCACTTCGTGGACTGGCATGTATCTCGGCGCGACCTACTCCATTCCCTGGTGGTTATGGATTAATGCAACCCTTGGCATCGCATTCATGTCAGGATCCGCTGCCACCTTAAACCACATCATTGATCATCGCATTGATGCGCTGATGGATCGCACCAAAAATCGTCCGCTCCCGACTGGCAAGCTCACACTCAAGTCTGCGTTTATCTTTTCAGCACTCCAGGGACTGACAGGATTTTTGATTCTTTTTCTTGGCGTTAATACGCTCACGGCCATTCTCACCTTGCTTGCTGCCATTGGTTATTCTGCGGTGTATTCACTCTATCTCAAGCGTGCCACTTCACAAAATATCGTCATTGGCGGATTGTCCGGCGCCATGCCGCCCTTGCTTGGCTGGACTGCTGTCACCGGAACACTCGATGCTGAAGCCTGGCTTCTTGTCCTCATTATTTTCACGTGGACGCCTGCCCATTTCTGGGCACTTTGTCTGCATCGTTATCATGAATCCAAAAAATAACAGGGTCCAGTGCTGA
>Ga0206990_1085_pt1 | contig 19630 bp, 21 predicted proteins | sample Alteio_BWMinCont_8_FD_153283 | JGI IMG/M metagenome (GOLD analysis project Ga0206990, IMG submission 153283) | Enriched cells from forest soil in Barre Woods Harvard Forest LTER site, Petersham, Massachusetts, United States -... | ecosystem: Environmental > Terrestrial > Soil > Temperate forest >... | reverse complement strand
AATTGCCTGCATTGAAAACACTCAAAAAAGTTACAAGGTTTCAAAGAAAGATATTTTCCTAGAGGTCTTGCGGTTTTCATTGTGGGTTTCATTGATTTTTTTATTCTTTCGGTTTCATTGCAGAGCTTCATTAAGGGGCTTTATTGAGGCGTTTCATTGAGGGGCTTAATTGAGATCTTGCGGTTTCATTGAGGGGCGTTGAATCAATTCAAGAAAGAACCATTTGGTTTTCTGCAATGTTTACAACCTTATGATTTGAATGCGATGCGGGGAATGGGGATAAAATGAATCTAATGCAACGCCCCACCAACCGAAAGAGTTAATGCAACGATATAATTCGAAATAGGAGGCAGATACCCCATTGATTGATATAGCGCGGTGTTAGGATCTATTGGGAGGAATATATGGAAACATTAACTGATGAGGGCCTTGCGTTAATTCAGATAAAAACCCTTTGGTTTTCTGCATTGTTTACAACCTTATGATTTGAATGCATGCGTATCGTGTATTGTTTATCTATATTGTTCTCCACGAATTAGCTTAGCCCGGGCCTATCGGCGCATGGGCGTATCATGTATTGTTTATCTATATTGTTTCCCACGAATTAGCTTAGCCCGGGCCTATCGGCGCTTGGGCGTATCATGTATTGTTTATTTATATTGTTTCCCACGAATTAGCTTAGCCCGGGCCTATCGGCGCGCCTTCGGCGCATGGGCGTATCATGTATTGTTATCTATATTGAGGGGCTTCATTGAGATCCTGCGGTTTCATTGAGGAGCTTTATTGAGGGGCTTTATTGAAGGGCTTTATTGAGGGACTTTATTGAGGCGCTTTATTGAGGACCTTTATTGAAGCGCTTTATTGAGGGGCTTTATTGAGGGGATTCATTGAGGGGCTTTATTACGTGGATTTATTGAGGGGGGCTTCATTGAGGGGCTTCATTGAGGTTTTAGGTTTCATTGAGGGGCTTTATTGAGGGGCTTTATTAAGTGGATTTATTGAGGGGGCTTCATTGAGGGGCTTCATTGAGGTTTTAGGTTTCATAGAGGGGCTTTATTGAGGGGCTTTATTGAAGCGCTTCAATAAGGGGTTCATTAATGGGTTCATGGAGGGGTTCATTGATGGATCATTGAGGGGTTCATTCCAGAGTTCATTAAAGGGATAATTGCGGAGTTCATTGAGGCATTCATTGCGGGGGTTCATGAAGGGGTTCATTGCGGAGTTCACTGAGGAATTCATTGAGGGGTTCATTGCGGAATTCATTGAGGGGTTCATTGAGGGGGTTCATTGAGGGATTCATTGAGGAATTCACTGAGGGGGTCATTGAGGGGTTCATTGCGGAATTCATTGAGGGGTTCATTGCGGAATTCATTGAGGTCTTACGGTTTCATTGAGGGGTCGCACCCCACCTAGCAGCGCAATCATATTATGATCTTCCCTCCATCAGCGAGAATTTATTTAGAATGATAATTATATATGACCGAAAATAACTTCAAAGCTGATAATAAGGCATTTGCCAAAAACCAGATCAACCGCGAAATTGATACCATCTTAACAAAAATAGATACCATCCTCGAAGAAAATGATGAATCCAATCGCCCGTGCAAATGTCATTCCAAATGCAAAACCATATGCCAATCAAACATCAAAGACAATATAATTATCATCAACACTCCCGGAAATTATTGCCTCGGAGAAGATCTAGTTTTCAACACACCTCACGATCCGAGTTCAACGGCAATATTAATTAATTCCCCCGATGTGAATCTGAATCTCAATCAACACGTCATAAACGGAACTAAAATAGTGCGATTTGGAATACGAGTTCTCGGGAATAATATTACCATATCGAATGGTATCATAGAAAATTTTTCACAAACTGGTATGTTTTTAATTGCCGGCGATAATATAACATTGACTTCTTTGAAGATAATAAATATAATTGGCCTGGAACGATTGACTTTTATTACAGGAATATTTGCCCAAACGATTAGAAACTTCACGATAGATAATTGTTTAATCGATACGATAACGAGCGAATTTGCTAATAATTCAATGGATGGTTTGAGGATTGAATTCGGATCTAATTTAATTATGAAAGATTGCATCATTAGGAACTGCACAGGTGGACTACAGATTTCTGGAATTTCTATTTTGCGTACTGTTGGGATTAAAATGGTTAATATCACAATAAATTCTATTACGAAATTTCAGCCTTTTGAAAGAATAGATGAAACAAAAGGAATCAATTTAAATGGTTGTTTAGAGTTTAATCTTTCAGGAATAAATATATATGGCGTTATCGGTGAAACGTCAAGAGTTGTTGGTATTCAAATTACCGGAAATGGTGAATCGATGCCATTAATCACAGCGTTGAGTGTTATAGAAAATTGCAATGTAGCTTATATATCCTGTCCGAAGGGTGATTTCCTCACATTTGCGATGGGTATTAGGTGTCATCAGCATCCGAGATTAAATGTAATAAATTCTAACGTATTTAATGTCATATCTAAAGGCGACGGGCAAGCTTTCGGTTTTGCAGATTCAAACAGTACGATAATTTATAATAATTGTATTGCATCATCCATTAGCGCTATTGCAACCGCAACTGGCTTCGGATTCGATATTTATAGTTTTTTCAGCGATCAACATTCGCTCGATATAATTTTTAACGCATGCATAGCCGAAAACTGTCTCGGAAATAAAGGAATCGGATTTGATTTATTCCGGCATCTAAATTGCTTGTATAATAATTGCATCACTAAATCAAATAATTATGGAATCTTAAATGATGGACCAGTAACAAATCCTAATGACCCTGTCAGTACAGTCCCAAATGATAGCCGAAATAACACCATAAAAAATATCATCGCGACAAACAATACTGAATCCGGAATACTTGATACAACCAACAAAAACACTTATATTTCATCGACCATCACATAAATAATCTCCACAAGCTATAATAAATGAAAATCCTATTCTTCGGTGCAAACGGTTGGATCGGAGCGCAGATAATCAAATTATTATCCAATCATGAAATCCACCAGGCGACATCACGAGCCGACGATATCGAATCGGTCGAAAAAGAAATTAAACGCATTAGCCCAACTCATATAATCTCCTCAATCGGCCGAACCCATGGCACACACAATGGAATCGCCCATACAACAATAGATTATCTCGAAATTCCCGGAAAATTGCACGAAAATATAAAAGACAACCTGTTCGCCCCCACAGCCCTCGCTATCCTCTCTATGCAACACAATATCCACCTAACATATATCGGCACCGGATGCATATTCGAATACGATCAAAATCATCCCATCACCGAAACAAACGGTTTCACAGAAGCAGACGCACCCAATTTTTTCGGCTCATCCTATTCACTCGTCAAAGGCTTCACGGACCAACTAATGCACCTATTCCCAACTAACGTCCTCAACATCAGAATACGCATGCCCATTACTGATACCCACCACCCACGAAATTTTATAACCAAAATAACACAATACAAAAACATATGTTCCATCCCCAATTCAATGACCGTCTTCCCCGATCTCTTACCCTACCTAATCGACATGATCGAAAACCAAACAACCGGAACAATTAACTTAGTCTCTCCCGGCCTAATATCCCACAACGAAATCCTAGCTCTCTACAAAGAAATTGTCGACCCAACTTTCACATGGAATAATTTTTCCCTCGAAGAACAAAACAAAATAATAACCGCCAAACGATCTAATAACTATCTCGATTCAACAAAATTACTCAAATTATACCCCAACGTTAAACCCGTCCATGATGCAGTCCGCGATGCATTACACACTCTGAAGCTCTCCTAACTTCCTAGTATACTCTCTTATTTCTTCCACCCATACTCCGGCCCGTTTCACCCACTCAGCCGATTCCACTCTCCACTCATTCCCTTTAACCTCTAATTCACTCCTCGAACCCCCGCATGATTTCACCCGATCAATTTCTTCATTCCATTCCTTCGTCTTCCGTTTCCACTCAACCGTAGCATCTTCCATAATCGGCATTAACGATTTAAACTTTTCATTAATCCGATCAATTTCAACCTGCCGATCAGTTTTCATTTTCTCAATCTGTAACGATTATCCAATTATAATGATTCCCAAACCCCACTTATTTCAACTTTTATATAGACACAACTCGCCCAGAAAATTGAATATATAACCACATATTCCTCCCTCAATTATTCAAACAACCCTACCTAAAATGTTACGTTTATTTGCGCGCGTACCCATTCGTCAATTCGGAAAACAAATTCGATCTATTCCCAAAAACATTCCACGTCAAGCCGCAGCAGTTCCCGCACGACTCAATCATACAAAACCCATTAAAGGTGACCCATCCAAAAAATACTATGAGAATGGTGATCTAAGCGAATATACGACTTATCGCGATGGCAAGAAGCACGGCCTAACCCTTTCTCTTTTTCCCGGTAATAAATTAAGAACTGAACGCGAATACGTTATGAATATAAAACACGGGCGGTGCAGAGAATATTATTCCAACGGTCAAATACGATGCGAATTCCATTACAACACAGGTCTAATCGAAGGGCTCTATACCGGTTGGGATGATAAAGGCAACATTATTGTAAAATCTAATTATTTACATAACGAATTGCACGGTCTGTCAAAAACGTGGTACACTAACGGTCTCCCATGGAAAGAAACCACCTATAAAAAAGGAAAAGAACATGGCACACAATACCTATACGATTCAAAAGGAAAGATACTTCGCAAAGCCGATTATGCAGATGGAAAAGAACATGGAACCACTTATGAATGGCATAATGGAAACCTATATGCAGAAATATCATATTCAAACGGAGTTATCAATGGTGCCATAAAAATATATTACCCAAATGGAAAATTAAGATCAACGCAACACTATACCGGTGGAAAAGAAGACGGCGATAAAATAGAGTATCCCTCCTCCGAAGATGATGACAACACCCCAACTAAATCAGAGGGGCACTGGATATGATTTTTCGATACCCTGATGTAACCGGAAACCCCTCAAAATCCGGCAAACACAACTTCCTCAACCCCATCCTCCTCAACACCCCACCAAAAGACACAAAGCTCAACCCAAAATTATACTCCAAACATTCCCCCGTAATCTTTTCAAATACCCCCGGGAATACGATACAATCCAAAATTCTCAAATAAACACTCCTCATATTAGTTTTACACTCCCTCAGATCACATTTAACAATTTCTAATTCTTCTAAATTTCTCAACGCATTTCGCAACGGCATCTCAAAATTACACCATCTCACTCTCAAACGCTTCACGTTCGGGAAAAAATTAACAATATTCTGCCAACCAACTACCCTGTCGAATTCAACTTCCCTAACACTCCCCATCTCAACAAATGATCCCTTCCCCGACGCAATAACCCCATCAATTTTTATTATCTTCAAACAAACCATGGAACTAAAAAAATTTAATGGAATCGGAATGAATTGGCCCAAATATAAGCTCTCAACACTTCGCAAATTCTCAGCACAAATGCTATTAATATTTTCTTCAAACATTTTGCGCTTCCTATCTGGAATTTTTGGCAGTTGACCATTAATTTTTAAATCTATTAATTTAATTGGCGTTTGCATAAGGGTATAAAAATCATCCAAATCACAAAATTCTACACTCCGAAGCCCATCAAACGTACCCCTCTCAACACAACTCAATATTCCGCAATCCTCAAGAACCAATCTTGTTAGCGTACTCGGAAAAAGCGACGGTCCACCCCACAGACTATCCAAACTAATCGTAAGATCATTCAACTTACCAAATCCCCTTAAATCCATATCATTTCCTGTAATCTCCAAATTTGTTAAATTCGGAGGTAATTTATCTTCCCTAAACGGACAACTCAAATCTTCTTCATGGCATTTCAATTTCCGTAATTTTATCATGAGATTCCATTGAAAAAAATGCATACCCCTTACAGTTTCATCTAAATACATCTCTGTTATGTTAGCAGCAAAATCTGGCAGCCTCACTATACTCCCCGAAATGCTCCAACTATCTGATGATAAAAATTGAATACGAACTTTCGGAAAAAGAATGATTGCTTTACCAACGTCACTAACTGAACGAATTTTGGCTACAACAACGCTATCACGTAAATGTTTCAGCAGAAATCTCGACGTATACAAGATATTGACTGCTTCGGGCAATCGCAAATTTTCAACGACCAACCGCAATACCGCTTCGGGTAGCCTCAAAAAGTTATCAAATTCCATCCCAAAGTGCTAATCATGATATAAATAACAATGACTCCACGAGCGACTTCGGTATTCAATTTTCTCTCCCCAAATTTAAAAATTGAATTAAGCAACACATTATATTCCCCAATTCATATCTAAATCATTCAGCTTCTCCCATGGCTTCATCCGAATTAATCGAACTCCCAGAATATTTCACAACACTAAACAACCAAATTCAAAAATATGATCACAACGACTCAAATATCCTCCCAGAAGATCACAAAACCATAATCACCCTATTATCCATAATTAACTATTGCCTAACCAACACAGAAACTCTCATAAAAAAACACAATAAACAAATATCATCCACCACCAAACTTACGCTTTCGATCGTAATTATAATTTCAATAATAACCTACATCGGATCATATACATACAACCCTATTCCGAACCTAATAGGATATCTTCTCTATCTGATCGAACTAAAATATCGTATCAAAGACTTACAAACAGAATTAACGCTCTGTATAAAATTAAAACAATATCTAGAAGCCGGAAATATAACTGATTATAAATTCTACTCCCGATGTTCACACGTGTCCATCCCTGCATGTCTCAAAAAATTCTCGCTTACAAATCAGCAGGAACATCATTCTCCGTATCAGCAAGGTTATTAAATTCCCCCATCGATCTCATCATCATATCCACTGAACGCTTAGAATTACGCCGCCACAATTTAATTTTATATACCACATAACCCAATATCACCATCCCCGCAAAAATCATCAAACAGGCAAAATATATATCGTAAAATCCTAATTTCATTGACCGATAACAATAGCCAGATTTCACGTATATCTTCTCAGGAATAAAACCCGCCTCGAATTCCCTAATACACTCACCCGCTTCCTCAATCGAACCATAACAATCAACAAAACGCTTCCTAAAACTCGCACAATTCTCTCCGCTACCACCAATAATCATTACCCGCGTCGTCTTATTATCATACACATAATCACATTTAGCTGCAGCAATCGATCTCTCCTGCTCATCACGATCCCTCCAACATTCCCCCTTATAATCTATCTCGTCAGCAAATTTTACGTCTTTACAATTTTTCAATCCGGTAATATCTCCAGTCTCATTACAATTACTAAAATTCAGATAATTAACGTTGATTCGCGTCCGAATCTCATCATATTTTTCACTCCAACCAATCAATGCATAGTCCCCACTAAATAAAGCGATCGGAAAACCAATAAGAGAACAACCAATACCAACCGCCAAAACACACACCAACAATTTAATCCGATCCATCAGTGACCAGAACACCTAACAATCCCACTAACCCAAAACACTCTCAAATACATCAATCATTTCAATTTTTTCTGATATAATAGAAACCCACTACCAAGTATAAACGGCGATATCACTCGGTTGCGGATTCTTCAAACTCGAATCTTTAAAAGCCATATATATCGCAGTTGGTGAAGCTATTAAATAACCTCCCAACGCCGAATATTTTGGAATACGATTAGGCGCTTCAACTTTAGCCGAACCCGATGAAGCGACGAAAGATCTCCTCCCGACTATTTTCGAAAAACCCGCCAAAACGAAACGAGGCATCTTCAAAGCCGCCCGCGCGCGAAGTACTAGCCCCTTACATAAAAAAAGTATATAATTAGATTACATTTCAATTTTTTCGCCGATAATCCATTACGCCCAAGAAACGAAAGGATGCCCACCCTTAACAATAGCGCGATCACTATCCGATTCCAACCGCATCAGAACGACATGCCCATTCGCATAAGTATCCATCCCAACAAAAGATGTTAACCCGACTTGCTCCCCAAGAACAAAGATATTTTGAAATCCCGCAATCTGGATGCGACTCTTAACATAAGCACCCAAACTAATTCCCCCAGAACACCAAACTACCGGATCCAAATAACGCACCTTCTTCAATTCAAGTTCAATTTCCGCGCGCGCACTATCATCTCCAGAGTAAATGAAGATGATACTCAATCCTTTCCCACGAAGGATCTCGAGCTTCTCAATAACATCCTTCGAATAAGTCGCAATCATCTTCATAAAAACACTGAAATCATTAATCAATGTCAAAGCAGTAAATGCATGCTTGTCACCGCGCAAATCTTTTTCAAATTTCGATTCAACCCGAGAGCCCAAGATAATATCGATCTGCGCGAATTCCTTCATCAGAGTCATGCTGATAAGATGAAGCAACTGATTTTCCCTCGCGACAATCTCTTTCTTGCCTACGTTAATATCAAAACCAGCCCCTTCCGCAGCTGCAGCAGCACTGATATCAAGTGGATAACCCATAGTTAGAGCCACTTGACGTTCCCGCTGAGCCGCCCGAACCCCACGCAATTGCTTTGTGCTTGCCCCATCTAAAAATATGGGAAATGCGCGACGAAGGCTAGCTGTAACCGTGGCAGCATCAACATTTTTCTCCTCGTCCTCAACAGCCAAATCAAAAATCCCCTTGATCCCCAACTTTTTATGAGTCATAACATGCAACTGATGAATCGGCCATCCCTTACCCATGGCCTCGGCGATAACACCACACTCGGAAGCCGTCAACGACAAAATAAGATGACAACTATCATAATCAACCCCCCGAACAATTTGCAAAAGGTTATGACGATCACTCATGTCACTCACCTCGAGAAATCTAACACCCTCCCCAAAACTAAAGAGCCTCGCAATAACTAACTAATTCAATTTTTTCAAAAGGCACCATGACAGGAAAAATTGAACATTGCTTCACTAGCAATCTCGATGAATAATTTTTGAACCAGAAATCATGTTGCGCATTTTTAATCGTGCTATTCGAGCAAATATAATCCGACGAATGCCCACCCGTCATCAAACCTATTATCCCCCTTCCAAAACCACACATCACCTTCACAGATGGAATCCGCCGCACCCTAGACGAAACCGGCCAACTCATACAAGAATGCGAATACAAGAATAGTCTCAAAAATGGCTCCGAAACAGAATATTTCAAAGGCTTCCAATTAAAAGCAGAACGAGAATACAATATGGGCACGCTCCATGGCCCCGAAAGAATCTATCACGATAACGGCATAATAGCTTCTGAACGGAACTACAAAAGAGGCATCATTCATGGCGAAGCTCACACATATCATGAAAATGGCTCTAGGGAATCAATTTGTAACTACGTCGATGGAAAAGTCGATGGTATAAAAAAATATTATCATCCAAATGGTTCCCTACGCGAAACTATCACATATCAACATGACAAAAAACACGGCCGATGCTTAACCTACTACCCAAACAAAAAAATCAAAACATCAACCCGCTATGTCCACGGAACCCAAAAAGGCCCCACAATAATCTACAATGAAAACGGCGTACTGAACTCTCTTCTCATATATTTTCCATAACTCTATTTTTGTAACGTTTTCTCTTTCGGATAAATACCGCACAGTTCACATCGATGGATATGTTCAAATGTTCGATGAAGCCCTCAACATTCTTTACATTGATGAGCATTCCCATCATGTCTATAACTGCGGCAAATAACACACGGTTTGGGCCCCCTACAAAATGGGCATGTTCTATCCGGTTCGGGAAGATGAACAGAATAGCATTTGTAATGCCTTTTTCGCCCGACGAGACAAAGAAGGACCCGTTTCCATGGGCGCAGTAACAATCTTCTCATCCAACGGAACAACGGCAGGCTCAATCAAGCGCAGAATTTTGTATAACTCGGCATTTAAAACCAGAAGACTTAATTTAATCATTTCACCAAATTATTGGAAATTCATTTTTATAAAGAACCATCTACCGAAAATTGAAAAATTTATATTCTGACTCATAAACAAAAACTACCAATTAAAAAAAGAATGGATGCCGAACTAGAGATATACAAAATAGCACTCAGAACATTTTATGCCAAAAATGACAAATATTTCGTCGAACTCGCTGAGAAAAAAAACCCATCAACATCAACCGACCCGGCAAAATATTTATTATATCAAAATTTCATCTCCCATTACGAATGCGCTAAATGGAAAAAACTCGATCACGAATTCTTCGCAAGCGGAGTCAGAATTCCATTTTACAGAAAACCCTATATTGACAAACTATTAGAAGCAGCCATCACCGGCGATGTTCCCTGTATCTCCCAAGTATATCATGTACTAAGACAATCGAACGACAGAAATGAATATCTCCGCGCGTATATTTTCACCGAAATGAAAAAAAAGCCCGAAAATTCATTTGCCATCAGTCTAGCAGCTATGGAAATGATCAATCACGATAAAATGGTCGATCGCGCCTATGAATTAAATCCAAAAAATCCGATGGTCCTATTTCAAATGGGATACCGCCACGCCATCCATAACAAAGACCCCGATCAAGGCATAAAATATTTCGAAGAAGCCGCCTCACTCGGCTTGGCATATACATATACGGCCATGGCAAAGGAATTAAATCATTATTACGCAAAACTCGGCCTTAATGACAAGCCTACCGAACTTCATAAAAAAGCAGCGGAATTGAACGTCAGCGAATCCCTCCACCAACTATCGCGAGAACCCAATGACGACTACCAAAAAAAAGCACTACTCTTAGGTGATAAAAAGTCGATCCACTCCGTCTACAAAATTATATGCCCCAAAACAAATAAACGCAAATACCGACATTCCTTCATGAATGACATGTTTGAAACCCATCGCGACAACTCACATGAATGCATGTATTGGCTCTTCATGGGCTCAACAGAAATAACAATCCGCCACCTCACAAATTTCCCCCCAGATTATTTACGCTACACGCTATCAAATGTTCTGGACGAACCAGACCAATACACTCTAAAAAATTGAAATCCATTTCCAATAATATTCATATCCTCCCATATCACTCAAATAAAAATGTCCGAAATAACACTACGAGGATTCCAAATAATGAACAATATCGATACAAATCCCAATCAAATTTTCATCGTCCCCCTATATAGTTACACATGCCCTTGCGATTTCTTACACTACATCGTATGGGATAGAAAAGAATATTGGACTCCAACATATCACATAAATGGAAATAAAATGTTCCATCACAAATATTTAAACAAATTTAAAAATCTCCGGGAACAAAAAACAAAATACGACGATTTTTTCAAACTAATTCCCCATTTCCCTATGGTTGAACAAGCCCACTGTGAACACATTTCGGTCTGTGAGGCAGATGAACCATATTCTGGATCAACTTTGTTCAGTCAGTTTACACTATATAAAAGATGTCAATCACTTGACCAAGATGTCCTATCTAATTTAAAAAAACTCGAATACTTTAAATTTGGAATAGATATCGGTATATTCATAAATGATTATTGGTTAACTGCGAATTATGGTTGGTACTCGGGCTATCCACCAAAATGGGGTCTCACTTTTTATCAGAAAAAAACATATCTACAATCAACAAGTGAAACTGGTATGTTAACGATACTGGAAGGAAATATTTATCGATTAGAAAGTGAAATTAAATCATCGTTACCAATACCGTTCGATTTAACAAAAATCATATATTCATATAGTTATTCTGCAGCAGATATTTTCTGCAAAATAATTTCAATTGTTCACAACGATATACTTAAATTTGGGAAAATAATCGCTTCCGACTATATAGCTTAAAAATTGAAAAATAAAGTGCTATGCTAGATATTAAGTTCAAGTATGAGAATAAAATGGAATTCCCGAGATATCTAAATTATCCCGATTTTATAAAAGCTCCCGATGTGGCAAATTTATGTGATTTGTTAGGCTTATCGACAGGTGATGTCACGAAAGATTATAAAACGTCTCATGTTTATAACCGAATCACAAAAGAAAACGTCGTTGATAAACACTTGAGATCTTCGCAAAAGATCGAATACCGGGACCAAACGATCTTTGATACTTTGGAGAAGCTATTTATTGCCAAACTTAATAAATACGCTCACCAGATGAAGTTTATTTTAATACGTAATGATGTCGAAGTAGTGAAATACAAAGAAGGAGATTTTTTTCGGGCTCACCAAGATTATATAAATTTTGATTCAAATCAGTTTAAGAATTATACGTTTCTGTTTTGTTTGCGGCGGTGCGAAGAAGGAGGGGAAACAGTTTTGCATATAGATAAGGATGAACCAACAAAGCTCGATACTGTTTGCAAACATCCCGGCGGCCTCCTTTTGTTCAAAAAAGATACAATTCACGAAGGCCTCACAGTAACCAAAGGGGAAAAAGTGATACTAAAGGGCAATCTCATATGTTTCCACTCGGTTGACGACGGCATACCAGAAGATTATCTCATCATCAAACTCACTAAAAGCCCAAAATTATTCATAATCCCTATTAACATCCTTGAAGCTCATAAAGAAACAGTATATTACACATCATATAATTTCAATAAAAGATTACACCCCAACGATCACATATTTCATTACACAGAAGACTTCCTCGAAGAACACGAAATAAACTTTTTCTACGAAAAAATAATGGCACCATCAAAAGAAAAAAATTTAACCATTCTCAAAAAGATGGATTATATTGGATTCCAAGTTAATAACGCTCTAATGAACTTTAACAAATTCGTGAACTCATCCGACACCGATATATTTCTTTGTGATATGTCAGTGTATTATAAATTATTGCATTTTTCGGTTACGCCTGAAGTAATTCCCTGCCAAATGGTATATTTCGAAACTCAGGAAGGATCAATTTTAGTATGGTTCGGTATTTATGATAATATTTTCGTAACCTGCGACTATGACGTAGATTCCTCCAGCGATAACGATGACGATGACGATGACGATAATAATGACTCCTCCAGCGATGACGACGACCACATATTTAGTCCCAAAAAAATCAAATATCATCTACACCGCAAATCCAAAAAAGTTTTCCCAATCGAAGGAAAGAACTTAATTCCCAGCCGTCGTTGGCGCGGTATATTAGAGAATAAAAACACTAAAAGGCATGAAGAAGTCCGGAAATACTTTATTGACAACTATTCCCTTAAAAAAATAGAAGACGTCGCAACGATTACAGCGACTAATAAATATGACCAGCTGAATGAATATATATTAAATATTATAGAACACGTCTCCTCAATAGATACCGGATATGACGGAGATGACAGAACTTTCACATGGAAGAATAAACGAACATATACTTATACAAAGCCCGCTTCAGAGGAATTATTATTTGTTGAACCTTCAGAACCAGCTATTATGACAGACGAAGATATCGAAAGATTAAAAAATATAGCATATGAACCAATAATACAGAAATTAATTTCGCATAAGCAAATATCGAAAATGGATAAAACGAATATGTCAGAGAGCTTCTGCAATGAAACATATTATACCACATGGGACGTAGTGTACAAGTTTGGTTTTGTGAAATTGCCGCAAGAATCATAAAATTGTAAAACTGGTCCAAAATCTCACCCGACTAAATCTAAATAACGTTCCAAATTTCTAAAATAGCTGGCTAATCTGTGGCCCAAATTCTTCGTCGAATTGATATTTATACCGATATCTTTCACCATCTCATAAGTCAACTTCGTATCATGCCGCGGCTTATAAAAATATTGAACGATCTTCTTCTTTATCACATCACTATATTTATAATGATCAACAACTTCTTCAAAAAATGTTCGATCCATTTCATATATATGGTCCTTGAACTCCTTCAATTCCTTATCAGGCAATGAACTACGATAAATTTGGCTATCACATGGAGATATCACCGCATTCTTCCCCAAAATAATACTCCCACAAGATAAAGCCACTAATGTCCCACCCGAATAAGCATACTTCGGAACAAAAGCTACGACATCACCAGGATGCCTCATTAAAATCTTCCCAATCTTATTCGCACTAAAATTAATCGACCCATACGTCTGAATCATACATACAATATTTTGACCCGACTTCAATTTTTTATATTGCTCCAAAAAATTCTCATATGTTTTTTCATCAATCGTACTAATTTTAATAGTAATAACTTTATACTCCAAGATATTCTTCAGCTCACTCATTTCACACTTTCCCTATCTGATATCACGCATTGATAAACAATTTCAAATTTTCCTCTGATAAAATTGAATTTATATACTATTGCATCTTTTAAGAGTGACATTACATATTCCCATAATTGATGCTGCAAGCGGAGCCCAGATCGAAATATTTTTACCTTCAGATACTGAAGGGCATACGCTCCGAATCTCCGAGAGTTCGGAAGTTATCAATGTGTTTGTCATCATATATTTTCATACTGTTAATTTTAATGTTCGTATTCATTTTCCTCGTCATTGCTTTCGCAAGAGATACAATCCAGAATTATGCGGGTTGGTCGATTTTTGGTTTCTGTATGATTAACTTTTTTATTTTCGAAGCGGCAAAACGTAAATACAATGATAAGGAAGACCAATCTGATATGATTCAAATGGCCGAGCTTAAGAATAACTCGAACGTAATAAATTAAACTATCTGTCGTTGCCGACGCCGATTACTACTATTGTGACGCCGTCGGCTAGGGGAACATTTTTTTCGTGGTGGTTGAATTGGCCCAACCAGTTCCGCCATTGCTTTTCGCCGAGCTTCTGCCCGTTCTTCATCAAAACGGGCTTCTTTCAAATCAATTTCTTCCAGAGTATGCCCCGCAAAGAAATCCCGAAGCTTCACGAGTTCCTCAATCAACTCTTTTTCATCATCAAATCGGCGATTGCTTTCCTCATACTCGAGACATTTTAGATAAGTCTTACCATAAATCTCATCGGCGGCGGGATTGGGTTGCTTTATAAGCATACATTCCGCGTAGTCGAAAACGCCATCCATATTTGCAATTGTCAGTCCAAAACGTGTGCCATCAAAATACACATCAGTGCTTCCATGTGATGAGGGCCCAACCGTCATTCCCTTTAACTCAGCACGCCTATTCCAAAGCGATTGACGAATCATCCCATTGATTTCAGCCAATAGGGTCCTCGATCGATATACGAATACAATTGAATCCCTCACCGGGTGTTTCCATTCATCCCCACGCCCGAAAAACTCCTTCCTATAGCCGTACAAAAGTTCTTTAATAGCCGGTTGACTCATGGTCGCTGCTAAAGATCAAATATCCTGCGCTTTTCAAATGGTGCTAATTTCAACTTTATCATTCCAAAAAATTGAATTAAACATCGTTTATTCGATCCAATAATTTTAAGATTCAACTCAGCGCGCATGTAAACATGTCTATCATAGCCGAAACAACATTTTGTACTCTTTGTGGTAACGTAAACTGCAAAACTCATACATCAGCCCCCTTAGCACCCTTGCCTTACATTCATTTCCCAACACCGCGGAGTCAAGTACCCTTTTACCACGACGATGACGACAAAAAGACCCTTGAATATTTTATCCCAAATGTCAACACACTAACAAAATGCGCAAAATTAAATTGCAACAGCGAAGCAACACACCCCTGCGAACTGAAGCTTTGCGTATTAAATTTTTGCGTGTTGCATCACAAGCATCTCCATCGAAAGTGTCGATATCTTGGATGCACCGATGCAGCTACTGCATGGTCTACTGACGCTGTCGCCGAATGTTGTCTACCACATTACAACATGTGGTTTTCATCAATTCTTCCATTTTGTATTGTCTGCCAACAATTTACGGAAATAAAGTGCATCACCTGCGATAAATTTTATTGCGCATATCATAATCACACGACTTCGGCAACTCCTTCATCTGCGGGGGGTCATTTCTGTTGCCCGATACTATCATCAGAGGGGCTCCCATATTTTGACTACGACAACGTAAAAAACTATTTCATTCAAAAAAACTTCTTCCCCCCATACCTCTGCCGTGTTACCAGTTGCATAAATCTCGCCACCCGCCAATGTAAAAGCCTTCAATGCCAATTTTATTTCTGCAAATTCCACGACGACCATTACCACAGAGCCTGCCAACTCCCCAAATGCGACAAATTAGCGATTAACTGGTCCTTCGAACACCAAACTGAAATATGTGGCGATAAATCTCACCACCTGCCAACCACAAAAGAATGAAAACCTTAGGAAGTATTTCTAATTGATTTTGTTTTATCCAACATTTGCGACAGGTTTAATTTTCCATTATCTAAAATCATAATCAGGGAAATCTTGATACCTAGTTAAGCGGGGAGCGTATATAGATCCGCTTGGACATCTTATCGTTGTTGTACCTTTTTGATATAGATATTCTACCCCCCAACGTTTTACCCAAGGGCAACCAGTCAAATTAATATTTTTTACACCTTCTAAATATTTTATACCGGTATCTGTCATCTGGCAACCGGACAAATCAATTGTATCTACACCTTTTAAATGTTTTAAACCACGATCAGTTATTCTTAGGCAATAGGACAAATCAATCGTATGCGCCCCTTTCAAAGATTCTAAACCATCGTCTGTTATCGAATTGCACTGATACAGATAAATAGAGCGGACCCCTTTCAAAGATTCTAAAGCGCGATCTGTTACCCCGCGGCAATTAGATAAATTTATCACCTCAACACCTTTCAAACATTCAATACCACGCTCCGTTATTTGATTGCAATAAGACAAATTAATTACCTTAACACCTTTTAAAATAGCAAGTCCGCGATCAGTTATCCTATTATTTCTGGTCAAAGATATGGACTGTACGCCTCTTAAATATTCTAAATCGCCATCACTGATTTTTTTACATCGGGCTAAATTAATCGATTGGATACCTTTTAAATATCTTAAATCCGCTCCGGTCATCGAAGTGCAGCTTTCGACTAGATTAAATATTTTGATAAATTTTTGAGTTATGTTTCCATATTCTGGATATAACCTAAATAATGAGATTAGTTCAGAAGTTTGCAAATATGATAATATAATCGCAATTGCTGCTTCAATCATTCATTTGGAGGGGGAAAATATAGATTTGATAGTTAGTGGATAATTAATTTTCAATTTTCTGTACGCAATTACGGAGGGGCCGCCATATCCGGAGCCGCTGGAGTTGTCGGATTTTAGAGATATTGCCCTTAACAAATTTAAAAAAGGCTGAAGTACGCTATATTTTTCTTCTCGATCCATTATCCGAGAAAGGGATTAAGATTCGTGAGGAGGGAGAGAAATCGGGATCATACTATGATAATTCATATGAAAAAGATTGGGATTCACCGCTAAAAATTATCAAAAGAAGATCGATGCTATTTTGGCTAAACGATCTATTGCTTCGGTTCATTGATTTTTGTGAACACAAGTATGTGATTCGGCTATTTCTATTTATCAAAACAAATTATAGCCGATATTGCTTATTTGATCGAATTAGCTATTCCCAACCGTCCCGGCGTGAAATTTGTAATGCTCACAGAATTGAAGACATCAATCAAAAAAGTTACAAGGGGTCAAAAATTTTGGCAAGGCCATGGGGCGATTTGGTAGCATACAAAGTTACGTATGTAAGAACCAAAACGTATCTGTCAATTGATAGAACTATATCATCGCAAATTTATAGGTCCTGATATTTAAAAACGAATTCACATAGGGAGTTCATTGAGGGAATTCATTGAGGTAGTTCATAGAAGTAGTTCAGCGGGATCATAATTGCGATTTCATTTTTAAACGAATTCACATACCGATTCCAGCCGACTTGTGTGTCTATGTTTAATGCGTTGGTTTGTTCCTAATGTTGCGCGTGTGTTGGTTGATGTATCGATTCATACCATCGGTCATAGGTGGGTAAAAAAATTGGCATATCTGAATAACACATAATAAAGAGCAACCCGTCAATATTCGCGCGTTTGAAAAAAGCTTATTCGAGCTACGAGTTCAATGCGCGGAAGCACATCTTATACTTGTGTTAAATAACAGTTGATTTGACCCAGATAACCAATTTGATAACATTGCTCATGATAAAAAAACAATGCAGATCATCTCATATTGTCCATCTACGTAGAATCATAGATTTTTTAACATCGCTCCGATAAAAATAAGTGCTTTGACGTTTAAAATACATCAATAGAAAACGTTACAAGGGGTCAAAAATTTTGGCAAGGTAATATCATATATGTAAGAACCAAACGTATCTGTCATCTGAAGACATCTATTGGAAGGGATATATTGGAACATTAACTGATGAAGGGCGTTTAATCAATTAGAGAAGGGACCATTTTGTTTTATGCATTGTTTACAACCTTATGATTTGAATGTGTTGCGGGGAATGATGATAAAATGAATCAAATACAACGCCCCACCCATATACATGAATGAAAGAGTTACTGCAACGATATAAATTGAGATAGGAGGCAGTAACCCATCATTGATAGGGCGCGTGGTGGGATCTATTGGAATCAATATATGGGAACATTAACTGATGAGGGCGTTGAATCGATTCAATAAGAACCATTTGGTTTTATGCATTGTTTACAACCTTATGATTTGAATGCGTTGTGGGAAATGGTGATAAAATGAATCGAAAATGACGCCTGGAAAGAGTTAATGCAACGATATAAATTGAACTCGTTGTTATAATCCGAAATCAATTTACGGTAACACAATCAAAACCTCATCAATTCTGTCCGTTGGAGGCTCAGCAATATCTAATATTCAAGTCCTACCAAAATACCATTACTTAAATTTATCAAAAAAGTTCCCCAAAACATTATTTCCCCAATAAATCCATATATTTTTTAATTCCTTACACAAAATTTGTGTTAGATGACCAAGATTTCTCGGGATTTTTAAAATTGAAGTGAAATTTCGGACTTTTTCAAGAATTTTAAGTAATGGTATTTTTTTTAGAAAGACGCATTATGGTCTCACCATCGATCAGATTTATGGCTGTACGTCTTTAGCGTCATGAATCAGAAAAATCATGTAGGCACTATTCTTATAATTATAGATTCATAAGATCGTACTAGGTCTCGAACAACATATGAACGTGAATTGAAAAATTTAATCCCCTCCGAAGTATGGGAAATATTAAAACAACCATTTCGTGAAACAGCGGTTTGATAAAAATAACAAAAAAAAGGAACGAGAGGGAAGAAGAGCATAAGCATATAAAATTTGATAAGATCATTAAGAGCCTACCTCCTGTTATAAATATATAAGGAACGAAAAGGAACGAAACGAATGAAATTTTAGCAAAAATATGATGCAATCATGAGATCATAATATATTTTATGATGACGCGAAGGTGTATAATTTTATAAAAGGAATGATAAGGAACGAGACGTTAAATTGTGAATGTCTCGGGAGGTTACTTTTTTGATTGATTGATTGATTGATTGATTGATTGATTATGCAACAAACGATATTCGGCTGTGTATTGATCTGTAT
>Ga0206990_1082_pt1 | contig 20114 bp, 19 predicted proteins | sample Alteio_BWMinCont_8_FD_153283 | JGI IMG/M metagenome (GOLD analysis project Ga0206990, IMG submission 153283) | Enriched cells from forest soil in Barre Woods Harvard Forest LTER site, Petersham, Massachusetts, United States -... | ecosystem: Environmental > Terrestrial > Soil > Temperate forest >... | reverse complement strand
AGGAAAGGTAGTGCTGAAAATTAAGCAGGGAGACGACTGCGATTGAAACGAATAATACGATTAACAGGGTTTCAATTAATCCTATGCCAGTTTGCGTTGTCAGCGTGTGTTTTTTCATTAGATTAAAAATCCTTCCAGCTGCCTGGAATGAGAGTGTATTGGCCGAGGATAGTGCCACTGCTAGTCAGTGTATTTACTATACTGGTGTTGTAATTGATACCGCCATTACCAGCGAAATTAATACTTCCTTCTGATACCAGCACGCCATTCACGGTTCCATTTCCTGAACCAAAGGTTACCGACCCCGTAACATAAACAATGCCATTTATCGTCGAATTACCGCTAGATGAGTAGTTGCCATTGATAATTAATGTCACAGGACTTGCGACTGTGCCTGCTGTTGTAGATCCTGCAATGGAAACATTGCCATTCACCCAGACATCACCGGTTAGGGCTGGTCCCCATGGTACAGCGCCTGCGTTTGCATAAACCGTACTTTGCGCTTGCATGGTTGCTTTGCTGACACCAAAAATACTCATGAATAGTTGATCACCTGTCATGCTCGCAAGTGTTGCATCATTTGCAGTGATGGTACCCGTACCGGATATGACCGATGGATCCACAGCGCCTCCCGCGTTTACATCATCTGTTCCTGTGATATTTCCACCATGACCACTCACTGTCACGGATCCTATGGTGTTGACCGTCGCAAGTGTGGAAGAGGATGTTTCAGAAACCTGTTCTTGCAACACCCTTGTTGAGGTTCCATCCACGTTTGTTCCAGTAGAAGTGATGGTGAGAAGGGTGTAATCGTTTTGAATGGGATTGGTATAAACAATGGAATATTTACTGCTATTTGCCAGTGAAATATTCGTAATATTGTTGTCAGCTGGCCCATAATTAATATAACCACTGACGTGACTTGCTTTTATGGTGGCGCTATTTGCCGTTAAATAGACCAAGCCATATTCCAATCCTGCCTGAGACGCCTGAAACGCCTGACTGTTGGCATATTGATTGGACGATGTCCGTTGCTGCAGCACGCTGTGGCTACTCGCGTAAAACATGCCTAGCAAAGCGGCGACCAGTAAAATGACAGTGATAATGAGTACTGCCGCCCCAGTTTGTTTTTGATGTCTCTTACGGAACAAATTTGTCATTGAGTATCCTCACATGCTGAGTAAGCGTTTTTGTCACCGTGGCATCACTCACTAACTGTCCAGTAATCGAAATATCGACACTTCTGATGGATAGGGTTTTGGAAACTCCGCCAACTGGCACAGTGGTGGAATTCAAAGTGAAGCTTAACGCTGTTATCTTGACGAGGGTGGGATCTGTGACATTCTCCCATGCGCTTGATGCTGCGTTACAGGCAAAAGATGCACCCCACGGTCTTGTTTGCAATATATTTCCACTCAGACGGAAGCCGTAGCGTTCATCATCAGAAGCACTGGTGATGACAGAAAGCGTGCCATCGTTATTATAGTCGTAAGCAAAGAGTATGCAGTTACCGCCAGTGACACTCACATCCACACCTGCCGCCATGAAAGGATTATTATTCAATCCTGTTCCAAGATCGCTTTTTGCATTCCCCCAATAGCCTGCACGGCGAATATCATTCACCATTAATTGCATGGCGGTTTCCAGTTGCTGATTCAAGACATCCGAACTGGTGGTTTTTGTGAAGTGACTTAAATTCGTTGAAAATACTGAGACGAGTGCGAGGAGTATGATTACATTAATGGCGAGAGCAATCAGTAATTCAACCATGGTAAAGCCTGCGTGTTTTGTCATGTGCATGCTGAATATCCTGATACTTGTGCGGAACATAATAATAAACTTCCCAATACTCTGACTTTAACGCTCATTGCTATTCCTTGTGCATCGGTCAATGTGATAGTACTAGTTGCGCCAGCCGCTCCATGATTAGGCTCAAAGTGTACTGCGCCACTGGCTAAACCACTTGCTGTGAGTGTGAGTTGCGAAGCAGCGGGTGCTGAGGTGCTGCCCAGTCCGCAGCTATTCGCTACGTTGCAGCTGCAGGTAGCGCCAGCATTAATGCCATAGCACCAGCTGCTTCCCGTTTGAAAGGATACGTAAACGGTAGCATTTCGTTTGAGTGCTTCGGTGCGTGCGTATTGAAGAGCGTAATATAAATTCTGAGAAGCACTGGTCAATCGACTGGTTTGCAAATAAGTAATAAAGGAAGGCACTGCGGTGATAGCCAAAATAGTGACGATGGCTAACACAACTAATAATTCTACTATGGTAAAACCGTAATGATACTTCCTTGTCATGGCTCATGATAAATTATTTTGTGCATATCGCCAAGGGTAAAAAAGTAGAGTACTATTATTTTTGCTTTCACTCCATGATGCGATAAGGGAGGGACCCTTGCTATCAGACAAATCAAGACTAATATATTCTGAATGGTGGAATTCAGGAAAGCTGCAACTGGCGGGATTTTTGCAGTCTCTTCTCAGGCAGACTGAAAAACGTGACCTGATTGGCCTCGTGATCAATCCCCAATATTTAAAATTATTGAAACTGAAACAAGTACATGATCAATATGAAGTAGAAGCTTTCAATATTATTGATCTTCCTGAAGGCCTGATGAAGGATTTTGAAGTCAAGGATAGTGAAGCAATCATTTTCCACTTGCAAGAGCTGATTAGCCATTCAGGAATTGAGGCAGCAGATGTTGTCTTCTCTATTCCCCGCTCATCTGCGATAGTCAAAACCATTATGGTTGATAACCGCTTACATTATGATGAAATTGAATCACGTGTATGGCTGGAAGCAAACAGACTCTTTCCTAACCTGGTGGGTGATATTTGTCTGGACTTTGCCATTAATGGTCCTTCTACGCAAGACCCTGCACAACTTGAAATTCTTATCGTGGCCTGTCGAAAGGAACAATTAAGGCCTTATCTCCATATCATCCATTCGGCTGGGTTAACAACAAAAGTGGTGGATGTGAATTATTACGCTTACGAACGCGCTTTGTTACTTATCACCAAGCGTTCACCAGATGTCAAAACGGTTGCATACCTCAATATCAATTTTACGCTAATGGATTTACTGGGTGTTCATGAAGGGCAACTCGTTTACACACATGAATTAAGTTACGATGGGCATAACTTATTGAAATTGCGTGATCAAAATGCGAATGCAACTGCAACTGCAACTGATGCGGCTATACATCAAGTTTTGAAAAATACCATTGGATTGCATCTCAAGCATGCGCTGCAGTTTTTTTATTCCAGTAGGCCGAATGTCAGACTGGATAGAATCATTCTAGGTGGGGATGTCCCTGCGACTATAAAAAGCGTACTGGATTATGTACGGCAAGAAACAGGAAAAGAAGTGGTATTGGCCAATCCATTTGAGGATATGATATTGGCAGCAAATGTAGACAAGACCAAGTTAGCGCTATCTGCACCAGCGCTGATGCAATGTTGCGGCCTTGCATTAAGAGTGATACCACACAAGGTAGTAAACTGATGATATACATTAATCTGTTGCCATGGAGAGAAGAAAAGCGCCAGATTAAAAAAATGCAATTCATAACTGCATTGGTATCCTGCTGTGTGATTTCCTTATTGATATTGCTCATTTTTCACATTCATTACAGTCGTATCGCCAGTAGTCAGAATGCCTTGAATGACATGTTGTCTGTAGCAATTAATGAAGAGCAAGCTACCTTGAATAAGGAGGGTAGTGATGCAGAGGAAGCGATTGCCACTGAAACCCAGCTTAAATTTATTATCCACTTGTATCAGGAAAATTATCGTGCTGTGCGTTTGTTGAATGAGCTGGTTTCATTGGTTCCAAGAACCATTTCAGTTGCAATGATTAAACGAAATGGAAATGAAGTGACATTGTCTGGCTTGGCCAAATCTGAAGATGATGTTACGCAGCTAATGAATGATATTACCAAATCACCTTATTTTAACCAACCTCTGCTGTTGTCTATCAATGCGGGAAAAAATTCTGCTGAAAATTCCAGAAACTTTAATATCATGTTTGAGCAAAAAGGGTAGTTGAACGAATGGTAAATTATGATGTTAAAAACATTTATCAATGGCCGCTTGGAGCAAAGGCTCTCGTCATTGCTGCCATTGCAATACTTCTTTTTATACTTGGCTATGTTGCCGATATTTCATCATATAAAATTCAAATTGTTAATAGCATCAAGCAGGAAGCTGACTTGAAGGAACAACTTCAACTGATGCTGGATAGACAAATCACGATAAAACGAAATATTGCAGAACTCCCGACATTAAAAATTTTATTGGCTAATTGGCAGCAAAAAATTCTTTCAAAAAATGAATTACCTCGCATATTGGACGAAATACTTAAAACTGGGCAAGCGAATCAACTGAAAATTGTTTCATTCAATCCAGCCAATGAAATCAAGGATGGGATTTATTACAAAACGCCTGTCAGTGTCGACCTGACTGGTACTTATGATCAAATTGCCACTTTTATTAGTCAATTGGCCAATATGCCCAAATTAGTGAATATTGATGCTTTTGCGTTGAACAGGAATAGTGATCAAAACACATCGGCAGTTGATGATTCTCAACCATTAAATTCTGATACGATGTTAACGGCACAATTAGATATTGAGATATATCGAAAATGAAAATGACGAGATTTAAATATCATTTTATTTTTTGCCTACTCGCAAGCCTATTGATTTTGTCGGGCTGTGGAGGAGATAGCCGTCAACGTGAACTACAACGTTATATCACCGAATTAAAAGCGAAAGCAGCACAGAAGGAAGTGAAAGGTAATGCGAATCCATGGCAACTACCCACAGCTCTAACATATCATCCTGGAGGTTATTCAGGATCAGAGATGAGGGCAGGAAGTGCAAATGGTGTAACTAATCCAGTACAGGCTTATCCCTTAAAGGCGTTACAATTCGTTGGAACCTTGAGTGAGGGTAATCAACTTTCGGCTTATATTATGACACCTGATAGCATGATTTATTTGGTAAAAGTGGGTGATGTCATTGGCGAAGAATATGGTAAGATCGTCAAAATTGATTCTGATCATCTTGAAATAACTGAAAAAGAAATGACAGGCAATCAGCCTTCTGAACGGATAGTCACACTGGAGTTGAAGGATTCACCCTGATGATGAATGCAGATGTTGGCACACTTATAAACTGTTTTAGAAAAATAAATTGTATTTTGCTAAGCGCAATTTTTCTTGCGCTCAATGGTGTTGCTTATTCTGATCCCGTATCCCAAAATAACGATGATGTCATCAAGATCCCATTACCTCCACAACAAACAGGTGCAGAGTTTCCACCTATTTCTGGTCCTGTAGCAGTTGCGCCCAATGCGATTGGGTCTAGTTCTGTAACACTACCTGCTACTGCAGATATTCGTCCTGTCAATGGCCTAATTAGTTTTTATTTTCAGAATATTTCTATTAAATCCCTATTGCAGCTGATTGCAAAAAATTCAGGAATGAATTTCATCATTAGTGAAAATGTAAAAGGGGACACCACCTTAAATTTAAAAAATGTTACCTGGCATCAGGCGTTAGACATCATTTTGCAATCCAATGGATTGGCTTCACGTCAAATTGGATCAGCCGTATTTATTAGTACAATGGATGATATCGCCCAGAAACAGGCGAAAGAGTATCAGGCTGAAGAAAATGCAGCCAATATGGCTCCTTTATCTACCGCCTATATTACTATGAAATATTCAGATGCTGCGGTCATTGCCAAGGTGTTGAAATCTTCAGATGGAACTTTGCTAACTGCACGTGGGGAAGTCTCGGTCAATAGTCCGACCAATAGCATTATCGTGCGTGATGTAAAACGTAATCTGGCTGAAGTACGAAATTTCATACAAAAAATGGATATTCCAGCGAGACAAGTTTCCATTGAAGCCCGCATTGTGAATATTGATACGACTTATGAAGCGCAATTAGGTGTGAGGTTTGGCGTCAGCAATACGCGCAGTTTGTCTGGTACATTATCTGGAGCGAATCAACTTGCGAATGGTGTTGGAGTTGCTGCAATCACACCTGTTGATCAAAGGCTTAATTTTGATTTACCGGCAAGTTTACTTTCTTCAGGAGCAACACCTGGCAGTATTGGTTTGGCACTTGCGAGATTAGGGCCGGTATTATTGGATCTTGAACTTTCTGCGCTCGAAGAAGAAGGGCATACGCAAATTATTTCTAAACCCAGAGTTGTAACTGCCAATCAACAAAAGGCCATGATTCAAACGGGTGAGGAAATTCCTTATCAGCAAGCTACATCTAGCGGTGCGACATCCACTGAATTTAAGAAAGCTGTATTGAGTCTGGAAATCATTCCACAGATTACACCTGATGACAAAATTATTCTGAAATTAAAAGCAACTCAGGATACACGTGGACAACAGTTAGTTGTTGCTACAGCAAATACAGGGGCTACAGCCTCAGCCGCAGCAACTGGCACACCTATTGCTGCGGCAGCGACACCTGCTGTTTTTGGTCCTCCGACGATTAACACACAGGAAGTACAGTCCTATGTCGTACTTAACGATAATGAAACCGTTGTAATTGGTGGAGTATACAAATTAACAAAATCCAACACATTTGATCGCGTTCCATTTTTTGGATCATTACCCATAGTGGGAGGTTTATTCAGGCACCGTGGCATCAAAAATGAAAAAAGTGAGTTATTAATATTTTTGACCCCAAAAATTATCAGGCAGCATCCGAAAGAGCTAGCTTATAGAGGCGAAGGTTAATTCCATATGACAGGCATACTTCATTCACTGCTATTGACGATACTCTGTTTCATGATAACTGCTTGTCAAACTTCTGGGATTCCTAACGAACTTGAATCGAAAAAAATATCTGCTGCCAGAATTAATGATCGTCTAGGCATGGCCTATCTGGAGAGGCATGATATTCAGCGAGCGAAACAAAAATTTTTACTTGCTCTTGAACTTGCGCCTACTATCCCTGAAACCTGGTATTCAATGGCCTATTTTCTGGAAAGTACTGGCAATAAGGAAAAAGCCAAAGAGTATTATATGAAGGCCATTGCAGTTGCACCCGAGCGAGGTGATGCGCTCAATAATTACGGGACATTTTTATGTCGATCAGGAGATTATGCAGGCGCTGTGGTGCATTTCATCAAGGCAACGCATGATCCAAAATATTTGGAACAAGCCTCTGCCTTTGAAAACGCTGGATTATGTTCATTGAAAATACCCAATTCCAAAAATGCAATGGCGTATTTTAAAAAAGCCCTTGAAGAAGACCCGAATCGGCCTGCTTCATTGATTGAGTTATCTGAATTAAATTATAAAAAAGGCGATTATACCTTAGCAAGACATCAGCTTGATCAGCATCTTCAAATCACGGCGCCTTCAGTTCAATCCTATCTGCTGGAGAAAAAAATCGAGTCGTCGTCCCGCGGTTTGTCCGCGGGATCCAATCGCCGATTGGTCTGAAATTAAATTATCAGGATAAATAGCATGGAAGTTGATAATCAAAAATTTAAAACAGATCTTCAAAATTTGTTGCGTGCGGCTGTTGAGAAAAAGGCATCTGATTTGCATATTTCTCCAGGGCAGCCGCCTATCATGCGCATTAGTGGAACTCTTACCCGCATGACAGAACTCCCTGTGATTGATGGCAATACCACTCGCCAGCTTGTGTGCAGTGCTCTGGATAAGGTGCAGATAGGTGTGTTCGATACAAACCTCGAGCTCGATTTTTCTATCATTCTGCCTGATGTGGGTGGCTTTCGTGCCAATATTTTTCATCAGCAAAATGGTATATCTGCAGTATTCCGTGTGATTCCTGTGGACATACCCAATCTTGATGCATTGGGAACGCCAGCAATTTTGAAAGAATTACTGGATTTATCTTCAGGATTGATTTTGGTGACCGGCCCTACAGGTTGTGGGAAAAGTACAACCTTAGCTGCCATGGTCGATTATATTAACAGTAACCAGCAGTCTCACATTATCACCATAGAAGATCCCATAGAATTCATACACCATAGTAAAAAAAGTCTTGTGCACCAGCGGCAAATATTTCGTGATTCCACTTCATTTTCAGCAGCACTCCGTTCCGCATTACGTGAAGATCCTGATGTTATACTCGTGGGTGAAATGCGTGATCTCGAAACCATACGTCTTGCCTTAACCGCTGCCGAAACGGGACATCTGGTGTTGGGTACCTTGCATACCAGTTCTGCGCCGCGTGCTGTGTCGCGAGTCATAGATGTGTTTCCGGCAGGTGAAAAAAATATTATCCGAAATCTCATTTCTGAATCACTGCAAACTGTCATTACTCAAACACTGGTTAAAAAAATCGATGGAGGAAGGGTGGCGGCATTTGAAATAATGCTAGGTACACCGGCCATACGCAATTTAATCCGTGAAGATAAAACAGCACAGATGTATTCGGTTATTCAAACCAGCGGCAAATTAGGCATGTGCACCATGGAGCAATCATTGAATGAACTTGTCGCCAAGAATTTGACGACCAAAGAAGCTGCCCATGAAAGTGGATTTCAGCGAGAGTTGTTTGAAAAACCTTAATAGGACAGCCAGACAATCTGGAATGCTATGAATACATTAAGGAATCGTATATTGTATAAATGTTGCTATAATTATGAAAATGGAAAGGTTCATTTCACGCTGGGATGGTCCTTAAATCAGTTACTAAGGGAGATAAGCAAATGAGTATGAGTATGAGTATGATTCATTTTGAACGTAAATCTAGCGGTTTCACGATTATAGAATTGTTAATTGTGGTCGCAATTATTGGTATTTTAGCGGTCATTGCAGTACCTACTTACCTTACCTACACGAAAAAAGCCTATTTCTCTGAAGTGATACAGGCGACAGGGCCTTATAAACTTGCTGTTGAAGCCTGTTATCAAGCTCAGGGTGGTGGCGCTGCCGTTGCAAACTGTGCCAATGGTTCGAATGGTGTTCCAGCAGCACCGGGTGCATCAGGTAACGTGGCATCTATTGTTACCACTGCGACTGGGGTTATTACAGGGACGGGTGGAGGCAAGGCACCTGCTGACACATATATTTTAACGCCAACGCCAACCAATAGTGTTCTGGTTTGGGCAACGACTGGCACTTGTGTTGCAAATGGTACGTGCTAATTAATACGCTAAGCTAAGTTAGCAAAGACATCGCTGTTTCCCTTGCAGCGATGTTTTTGCTGTGCTGTTACTTTTAGGGTTTAATTTTTTGGTTTTAAGCGAGTTCATGCATGGAAGATATCTCCACGAATAGCTCGATCACAGGATTTGCGTTCTATCTATCGGAACATAAAATCCTTTCCAGGGAAGCAGCATTAGATGCACTGAAACAATCCGTTAAAAATAAAATTTCTTATATAGACTATCTAATCAGGCAAAAACTCATTAATGCTGCTCTCGTTGCAAAAGCAACTTCAGAATATTATGGCCTTCCTTTATGTGATATTTCTGCATTCAATTTAGATCAGGTACCCATTGAATTTCTGAATATTCCATTTGTTCGAAAACGTGAAGCGCTTCCCATATTTAAGAAAAATGGCTTGCTCTATCTTTTTGTATCAGATCCAACCCTTGAAATTTTTAATGACGTCAGATTTTTGACAGGATTAGAAATTCGGTTGTTAATCACAGAAGGTATCAAGTTACAGCAGGCTATCGATTCTTTACTAAATACACTCATTATTTCTGAAATAAATGCTACAGATAGTAAAGGCGCAAGTATTATTGCGGAACCTTACAAGGAAGCTGATACAGATTTAACGACATATGATGCGGAAAGCGCACCAGTTGTTAATTATGTTAATAAAATTATTATTGATGCCATTGAAAAAGGTGCCTCTGATATACACTTTGAGCGTTATGACAAGGATTATCGCATTCGTTATCGACTGTATAGTGTTCTTTATCCTATCGCAACACCACCTCTTAAACTGGCAAATTTTTTGCTTGCCCGCATTAAAATCATGTCAAATCTGGACATTACTGAGCATAGACTTCCACAGGATGGACGATTTAAGCTGACGCTTACAAGAAATAAATCCATAGATTTTCGCGTCAGTGTTTGTCCAACATTGTATGGTGAAAAAATTGTATTGAGATTGCTGGATCCTACACAAATTTTTCATAGTTTAGATGAGCTTGGTTTGGATCAGCCGCAAAAAGAAATTCTGGTTGATGCATTGGCTCACACGCAAGGTATCATTCTTGTCACTGGGCCTACAGGTGCTGGCAAGACTGTTACGCTTTATTCCGCTTTGAATTACTTGAATTCTCCTGATGACAATATCATGACGGTGGAAGATCCAGTTGAAATTCCCTTGCATGGCATTAATCAGGTTCATGTTAATCCAAAGGTTGGACTGACTTTTTCAGTCGCATTGCGATCATTTCTCAGGCAGGATCCAGATATTATCATGGTCGGTGAAATTCGCGATCTGGAAACAGGACAAATAAGCGTTCAGGCAGCACAGACAGGACATTTGGTATTATCAACATTACATACAAATAGTGGATCTGAAACCATATCACGTCTGATGTATATGGGAATTGAGCCTTACAATATCGCAAGTTCATTGATACTGGTTATGGCCCAGCGATTACTGCGCGTGCTCTGTCATCATTGCAAGCAAAAGGAAGATCTTCCAAAAGATATCATGATAAAGGAAGGTTTTAAGGAAGACGAGATTGGCTCTTTTCAAATATACAAGGCAAGTTCTTGCGAACACTGCGTGCATGGCTATAAAGGTCGTACAGGCATATTTGAACTCATGCCCATTAGTGAGGAAATGAGATTCCTGATTATTCGAGGTGCGAATGCCATGGAGCTTGCTGTACAGGCAAAGAAAGAACATATCGCAGATTTGCGAGATGCTGGCCTTTTGAAGGTCAAAAAAGGTGAAACAAGTCTTGCCGAATTAAATAGGACATTTAGATAGGCAGCACATTATGCCAAATATACAAGCATATCAATGGACAGGAATGAATAAGCTAGGCACACGTGTCAATGGTGTGATTGAAGCCAGTGATATTAAAGCCGCTGAAACTGAATTAAAAACGACTGGAATTGAAGTCATTACCATTACGCCTAAAAAGGCTTCTACGCTGACATTCTGGGGACAGCAAAAAATCAAAACGAAAGATATTATTCTTTTTACCCGATATCTTACTACAATGTTAAATGCAGGAATGCCTATTCTTAGCGCGCTGGATGTTATCTCAAGGGATCAGGAAAATCCAACCATGAAATCCATGGTCACTTCACTTAAAACAAATATTTCATCTGGAATGACATTCTCTGATTCATTAAGCCAATTTCCGAAATATTTCAGCGTGCTGTATGTTAGTTTGACGAGAGCAGGAGAAAAATCTGCTACTCTCGATAAAGTATTGGGTCAATTAGTTAAATATCTGGATAAAATTGAGCGATTAAAAAGTAAAGTCAAAACAGCGCTAATTTATCCGATTACGATTGTAGCGATAGCTTCGATTGTTAGTCTGGTTCTGTTATTGTTTGTTGTTCCACAATTTCAAAAAATGTTTGAAAATTCGGGTGTGAAATTGCCATTGTTTACCCGAATTGTCATCGATATTTCACAATATCTTAGACATTATTGGTGGCTATTCGCCGGAGCGATATTTTTACTGGTGTGGGGAATTAAAATATTAATTAGAAAAAGTGAATATTTTGCAGATCAATTAGATCGTTTCGTTTTACGAATATTTATCATAGGACCCGTCATTCAAAAATCCATTATTGCTCGTTTCACAAGAACATTGGCTATCACTCTCGATGCGGGATTACCCATTGTTGATTCGATGAGATCAATGATTAATATTATGGGAAACAGGGCTTTTAGCAAAGGTGTAACAAAAGTCTGTGATGATCTTGTGAATGGTAATCCATTGGGAGTATCCCTCGAAGCAACAAAATTATTTCCAAATATGGTTGTACAAATGATTTCAGTGGGAGAAGCATCAGGTGCACTTGGTGAAATGTTAAATAATATTGCTAATTATTATGAGGAAGAAGTTGATTATATTGCAGACAATTTAAGTACTGTTCTCGAGCCGCTGATTATTGTGATATTGGGTGTGATCATGGGCTGCTTTATTGTCGCAATGTATTTGCCAATCTTTAAACTGGGTACAACCATTTGAGAATTCTTATGAAAAAACAAATTCATGATGACGGTATGACAATAATAGAGTTGATGATTGCTCTGCTAATCATCACGATTACGGCTATTATTGCTATTGCATTATTCAAACCTTATGTGCTGAAAAGTCACAGGGCAGATGGAATAAATGCAATCCTTACGCTACAGCTTGCTGAGGAAAGATACCGCTCTACAAACACGCAATATGGATCCATTGCTCAAGTTGGAGGATCAGCAACATCACCTCAGAGCTATTATTCACTCACAATTTCAAATACTAGCGCGACGGGATTCACTATAACTGCGACAGGACAGGGCACTCAGGCAAATGATACAGAAGGTGCAACAGCTTGTTCTCCATTAACACTGACAGTCAGTAGTGGCACGGTGACACAAGCGCCGGCTGCATGCTGGCCCTCCTAAGGAGTGAGTGATGGCCGTAACATTAAAATACGCTATAAATAATCAGATAGAACTGAATTTTTCATATATGCCATTTATCAAGGATGGTGGATTATTTGTACCAACGAATGACTCATTTAAGCTGGGCGATACGGTTCAGATTGATTTACAACTGCCTGGTCATCCCGAATCCTACTCAATTGATGGCAGAATCGTGTGGATTACGCCGCAAAATTCACTTGATCATATCTATCCTGGGATTGGAGTTCAATTCATTGGTGATAAGGCAAAACACATGCACGAACTTATTAAATCCAATATTGACAATACACAAGATACGGGTGGGTATGCCTATGGCGTTGGCAACACGACATAGGAGGAGAGTTGAATGGAGCTGGAAAATGAAAACAGGGAATTAAAAAATACAATTATTTCATTACGAAATGAACTTGAAAAATCACAATTTATACATTTAAAGCAAATTGAAGAAGTAACAATCGTTAAAGAAAACGAAATTAAGCAAGTTGAGCTTACAGTATTTTCATTAAGAGAAAAACTGGAAGCCATAAAATTGGAATATGAAAAAATGCTTCAGGCACAGTTAGCAGATGCCAATATCGAACAAACTCAGTTACAAGACACCATACGGGAATTGCGCCAATTGCTGGAGCATAAAAATGAAAAATGATTTGGAGATTAAAAATCTCAAGTCAAAAAATTATTACCGATTGTTGTCAAAACTATATCATGATGTAACAACGACTTCCTCACTGAAAGAAGCTTTGACAACACTGGTAAATGTGATTGTTACTGTAATTGGGTGTGAAAGAGGGTCCATATTTTTAAACGATGAAAAAACTGACGAATTATATTCTTTCATCGCACAAGGCGATCTGGAACATGAAATCAGAGTGTTGAATACCAATGGCTTGATTGGATGGTCTTTTTCGCATGATGAGCCGATATGCGTAAATGATGCCTACAGCGATGAAAGATACAACCGCATCATTGACAAAATAACGGGATTCAAGACAAAGAGTGTTTTATGTGTTCCATTAAAAACGGTTAATAATGAGATAATCGGTGTCATTGAAATGCTGAATAAAATTGACGGCGATTTTACTGAATCCGATATTCATTTGTTGAAGGCATTAACCGAACAAGCCGCACACGCCATTCAAAGTAAACTGACGATTGAAAAAATTGAATTTGCTCACAAAAGGGAACTGGAATTTTTGGAAGCAATGTCGCGTGTATCAGGTGAAATTCATTTATCGACGTTACTTGAAAAAATTATTGCAACCATCACAAAATCACTGGATGCAGAACGTTCAACCTTATTTATCAATGATGTGAAAACAAATGAATTATATACGGAAGCGAGCATTGGGCTAGAAAAAAAACAAATCCGTTTCCCTAATCATTTAGGGATAGCGGGTGCTGTCTTTACCACAGGAGAAATTATTAAAATTCCCTATGCGTATGCGGATTTGCGTTTCAATCCATCTTTTGATAAATCCACCGGTTTTTTCACACGATCCATCTTAACTGCTCCAGTGAAAAACAAGGCTGGAAATGTTATTGGTGTGACACAAGTCTTAAATAAAAAGCATGGTGAATTTAATGAAGGCGATGAATCTCAACTAGTTGCCATTAATAGTCAAATATCAATGGCCATTGAAAATGCTACTTTATTCGACGATGTGCAAAATGTTAAAAATTATAATGAAAGTATTCTGGAAAGTATGACAAACGGTGTTTTTACCATTAATGATATCAATAAAATTGTAACCTGCAATAAAGCTGGTTTAAAGTTACTGGGTTTATCAAGTTTATTGGACGTTATTAATCAAGATGCCAATTTATTTTTTGAAGGTGTGAGCAGTATATTAACTGAAAAAATCAATAAAGTTAAAAGCGCACCTGATCAAACGCAGCAAGAAGTGATTATGGATACTGAACTTTTTTTTGCAAACAATAAAATGACAGCAAATATCACTATTCTTCCTCTGATGAATACCAAACAAGAACGTCTTGGCATCATGATCATGATAGAAGATATCAGCTCTGAAAAACGCATGAAATCAACCATGTCTAAATACATGAGTCCAGAGCTTGCAGAACAATTATTAAAATCTGATGATTTTTCACTCGGCGGCACAAATATGGTGGCTAGTGTTTTATTTTCAGATATTCGCAGTTTTACCTCACTTTCTGAATCGCTGGGACCAGAAGACACCGTCATGTTATTAAATGAATATTTTACTCTCATGGTGGATTGCATACAGAACGAGAGTGGAATCCTCGATAAATTCATTGGTGATGCCATCATGGCGGTATTTGGTAGTCCGTTTCCGCATGATGATGATCCAGACAGAGCAGTGCGCGCAGGTATTGCCATGATGACTGCATTGCAGAAATTTAATAAAAAACGTGCCGAGAAGAATTTGATTCTCATAGATCATGGAATTGGGATTAACACAGATAACGTAGTATCCGGCAATATTGGATCTGAAAAACGCATGGATTTTACTGTAATTGGCGATGGTGTTAATTTGGCTTCACGTATCGAAGGATTATGCAAACAATATGGCGCACATCTGCTGATCAGTGAGTTCACACTTAAAAGATTGAAAGCGACGTATCGAACACGACAATTGGATAAAGTGATAGTCAAAGGTAAAGCAAAACCCGTTTCCATTTATGAAGTGATTGATTTTTATAATTCAGAAACATTTCCGAATCAAATCGAAGTGTTGAGTCACTTTAATAATGGTGTTGAATATTATAATGGGCTGCACTGGGACAAAGCGATTGCTTCTTTTGAATCTGCATTAAAATTAAATCCCAATGACAAACCATCCACTGTGTATATCGACAGATGCCGATTATTAAAGCAAAATCCACCAGAAACAGGGTGGAACGGCGTCTGGGTAATGAAAAGCAAATAAGCGCTATAGGACACCGAGCTTACTAGCTTGTCTTTGAGATAATGCAGTTTTAATTTCATCACAAGTGTTGCTGATGGCTATCAGGTTTATTCTATTTTCTGTCCCAAAAAGTGTTTGATTTCCAGTGCAGTAATTAAAAAACGCCTTAGTCCAACCTTCGTAGTGATCAATATATTTTTTATATCTGTCGACAACAATTCTGTTTTTAATGGAATCCAATTTTAACAAATCTAAATTTGCGGTGAAAAACACTTCAGCATCACTGGTAATCATGTGTAATAATGCAAGCAATTTATCAATTCTTTTATGGTAAAAAGCCAATTTTTCTTTTTCATCAATCATGATTTTTAATTTGTCATATTCAATTACCAGGCCATCATGTAATTTTATAAAACTCCTTATTTCAGATTTGCTTGATTCGGTTATTATCTTGCCATCATATTCATCTTCTCCATAAATTATTTTATGTATGCAGTTTATCGTCGTTTTAATTACTGCCAGGCGATTTAAATAGTCGCTGTGTTTCAATATATCCATAACTTCGGGTGAATTATCCGTATTTTTTGATGGTTTTTTTATGATTGAAACATGTTTCAAAACTAATTCATCCTCAAATGGCTTGTCATGATCACTCGTTTCAGTAAGCGTTATTCTGCCATCATCAACAGGTTGAAACTGCTCAGGGATTTCTTCTTTATATATTTTTTTTACTGGCTGTATTTCCACCTCTTCCTTTTTAGGGTGAAAAGGGTCTGACAAACGTTGCTTTAGCTTACGCTTAAAGGATTTAGTTTTTTCAGGCGGGGGAGAATGATTTGTGATAGAATCATCAGCCAGTTTTTTTGCCGCCGTCGGTAAAAATTTACTAAGCTTCCCGGTTCTGTCAAGTGAACCTGATGTGTTAATTGCATCCGCTGATGTGCTTCTCGTCATTGATCGCCTTGCATTAGATGGCGATTTTCCGCCTGATTCTGCTAGCGGTGCCGATCTGCCAGTATCTGTATTTCGTCTATTCCGTTTCGGGTGACTTTTTATTGTCGGCTCTGGTTTTTCTTCATGATCTTCGCTAAGCGGTTTAAGCGGTTTAATCAGTAAATCGGTAGCGGCATTTAACTTTGCCTTGGCTTCTTTCTTAAGTTCTTTTGATCGGCCCTTGTTGTTTTCCCAATAGTCAGTTATATTTTTTTGTGCATCCACCATGATTTTATTCGTTTCTTTCAGCAGATTATTCAGCAAATCACGAATGTCTTCTTCTTCCTTAAGATCAGGAAGGCGATTATTTAAAAAATCGATGCATTTAAAATCCTTGGTCAGTGTTGAAATGCTCGCAATGATATTATCAAAGGCCATATTAATACGGTCAATTAATTGCATTTTATTTTCATTGGTAACGTAAATTTCTCCCAGTTTCTGAAGACCATCCCCTAATTGATTCATATAATACTGGAGTTTGATAATTTCACGGATTAATGCTGCTAAATGGTAGAGTACTTTTGTTCTTTCAACCAGCAACACTTCATCTTCATCTTTGTCGGTGATGGGAACAAAATGCGGATCCTCATTTTTAACTCTATGCACCTTTTTAGTGACAAAATTTCTGCACTCATCAAACGCTTTACTGATTCTATTTAATTGCGCTTGAATTTCTTTCATTTGTTCTGATTCAGCATCAGTAAGTTTCTCTGTCATTCTTAACCGTCTATAGAGAATGATATCTGGAATCTCAATATTCACATTGGGAATATCCTGCTCTATAAGTACGACATCAGAATTGATGACATTTAATTCGTATTGCGATAATTCCATGAGGCATTTTTTAAATGGAGAATCAAGAATTGGAATTTCATTATCATGTTTTTTGTATAATCCTCCAAGCTTTCTGCTTTTAATATAGTGTTCTTTTAACTTTCCTAATTCTAATAATTCCATTGTCACATACTTTAAAATTTCTCTGTGTTCATATTTATTCGTAAGAATTGCAAAAGATTTTATCAGCTTATAGCTTAAATTGGAGCAGTGGTTGTTTAGATATTTCACTACCTGGTGCAAGTTAAGCGTGTCTTTATGTATTATCAGTTCATCTCTCGCCTTTTGAATATAGGCAACCACATTTCTTAATCGACTGAAATCACGACTGTCGCTACTTTTTTCTCTGGATTGATACTCATTTATAAATCCTGCAAGCCCTTTGAGAATGGCAATATCAACATCATAGCCCTCAAATTTGAAGCAATGTGTATCAAGCATCTCGAGCAAATAGGAAATAAAAGCTCTGGTAACCCCATTTTCCTTTCGAATATCTGCATTTTTTTCACTGCCACTTTTATGCACTTGCAGACTAAAATAAAATCCTTTTAACTCTTGCATGGCAACAAATATGAATTCCATGTATCTGGATAGCTCACGATCCGTACCCTGAGGTTTTGTCGAACCTTTTTCTGCAATCACTGGGTCTGTAAAGTGAATGGCATCAACGAATGTGCGCTTTTTTTTATTGTTTTTTTTATCCTCTGGAGAAGAAAATGGCGGTGGTAATGATATCTGTGTTTCGAGGCCATAGACCGCGAGATTCATTAAATGCCCTTCATGCATTGCATTTAACTCGTCTATCTCATTAATAAATTTTTCTTCCTTAAGATCACCAAAATATTTGTAACCTAACTTGACGCCTTGGTAAGTCAGATATAAACCCCCTACCATAGCACCCGCACCCAGAGCAAATGCACCAATAATATAAGGAGCGGCAGAATACAGCAGGTTCAAAGCTGCAGGACTGCCGAATTGTGGTGCAGGTGCGATTGATGGGGCTGAGCTTGCGGCTACTACAGAGGTAAGCACGGTTGAAGGGTCAATTATGGCTGTGGGGTCAGGGATAAGTGAAGAGTTCATGACGAGAATTCCTTTTCAAGCAATTTAAAATGTATTTCGTTCTGAAATCATCCTCTTTTTTTCTTAAGGAAAAATTAAGTGAGAAAATTAATAAATAATCCGGTAATAATAATTACCAGCCATATAGCTCCTCGCCTGGCGCTTTAATCAACTGAACATTTGCAAGTTGTCATGATATAATTTTTTTCTTATAAATAATTGAATACGCATGGAGCATTGATATGAATAAAATAATATTTTTCTTTTTTATCGCATTTTCACTCTGTCTGTTGAAATCAGCTTACGCCGATCAGCCTGTTGTCGCAGTTATGCCAGCTTCTATCTCATGGATATCAAAAAATTCCACCGATGAAGTCACTATTAATAACGGGAACGCTAACAAGCTGACGATCACAATCAATGCGGATAAAAGTTCAAATACTGCCAATACTGCTGGCGTCAATATTAAAAATTGCGGTAACACGACACATATAGACGCCGGTAGCTCGGCAGTATGCACAACAAATGATGCTTCAAATCCTGTGAGTTTCAGTTCCGATAGTCAGATATATAAAGCAAGCGGAACTTATGTCATTAAACAGGATTAAGAGTGCTGCCAGGATCAGGCTGTATCCAACCAGCCACCAGTAAACCCAGCACGTTTGAGTCCGTCAACAACGTATTGGCAATTTTTCATTAATTGCCATAATAAGCCCGTGCGATAATTTTCAATCATCAAGACAATGGGACCCTCGCTTATGCCAAAATGCCATGGTGTAACCCAACCTCTGGGTTGTGATTTAACGGGATACGTTTGATTGAATGTCGAAGCAAATCCATATAGATTTCCTTTTTTGAGCTGCAAGTTATAATTAAAATGATTAATCAACGGTAGTACTATCTCAGGTGCGAAAGGCAATGATGCGACCGCAGACCATGGTGCAATGGTGCCATCATCCGGACCATAGGGTACGCCACGACTAATGTAATCAAAGAATTCACGCTCCACATTATTTATCTTCAGATTGGCAGGACCCGGACCATCACTTGCAGTAATTCCCCAGCAACATTTACTATAACCAACAAAATTTTGTGGATTACGAATAGCATACTGTTGTTGCACATAAGTCGCACGTCGACTATTTTCAAAATAATCACAGTTTTTTTCCTTCATGTATTCATCTTGAATATTGCGAAAATCAATCCAGATATGCGAGAGTTGATGTGTGAATAAAGGTCCCGCATAGAGATATTCATAGCCGTAAATATTTTTCCATTCATAAGACATGGACCATGCATGAAAACTTTTTTGAGATAAGGCATGGGTCGGTGAGCCGAGACTCAGAATATAAAGTAACATTGCCTCATCATAACCTTCCCAGCGATAGGGAATAAATCCGCTTTCCGGCTTCCATCCAAGTGACACCATCTCTCCCTGATTTTGTGCCCACTGCCAATCAACTCGCCGATAAAGTGCATCCGCAAGCCATCGGATTTCTTCCTCCTGAGCATTTTTCTCATCAAAATAAACGCCGGTTGTTAATATGCCTGCGATTAAAAAAGTGGTATCAATGGTGGATAATTCGCATTCAAAGGCGCGTCGCCCGCTTTCCATATCGAGAAAATGATAATAAAAACCTTTATAACCAGTAGCATCAGCTTCTATTCCCTGCGGACTATTCCAAAAAAACCGCAACGTATTGAGTG
>Ga0206990_1083_pt1 | contig 20160 bp, 18 predicted proteins | sample Alteio_BWMinCont_8_FD_153283 | JGI IMG/M metagenome (GOLD analysis project Ga0206990, IMG submission 153283) | Enriched cells from forest soil in Barre Woods Harvard Forest LTER site, Petersham, Massachusetts, United States -... | ecosystem: Environmental > Terrestrial > Soil > Temperate forest >... | reverse complement strand
GATCAAAGGAGCGAACTTGGCAGTTGGAGAAGAGGTGGGTTACGTACCCATCAAGATATGCGGTAAGCGATTGATCTTCATCGCATTCCCACAAGAGCCAACGTGCGGTGATACCACCACCAACTTCAACGTGGCGTCCATTACCAACGACTGGTGCGAAGACATTGCGTGCATATTTTGCATTAATTTCAGTACCTGTTGGAGCGCTTACGCGTAAGAATGCTCCAAAATGGTAATCTTCACAGTTCCAGAAATCGTATCCAAAGTTAAAGTCAACAGCAGCTACTTTATTAGCCGTTAAATCGCAGAAAGCAAAGCGGCCAAAGTTCCAAGGTGTTTGCATATCACCAAAGGTAAAGTTACCCGATAATGCTTGCTTGAACAGTGCTTGAGCTGTTGCCTCTGGATAGGTTCCACCGACCGATGCTGCCATTGTTGGGCTTACGTACCCAGCTGGATATCCGGTTGCACCATTATTGGATGGGGTTGCAGCGCATGCATTCAAGTCACGGCTTTGATGTGCAAAGGTGAAGCTTGATGAAAGCCAAAGGCCTTGTACCCACTCATCAAATCCAACATAGAAGCCAAAGTTGACGTTGATATTTCTGATACGTGGATTGAGGTTCAATGTACCGTTGAAATCTGGTCCAAGTCCAAAGTTATCTGCAATGAGTGCTCCTGCTGTGCGTGCTCCAGGAAGAACGTTGGAGCCTTGGAAGACTAACTTGTTTGTACCAAAGAGGGTGCGTGCAATATCATGACCACGGAATGATTGTTGATATTGTACGGCATTAAGCTGTACGCCACCATAGCAGCAATCCTGGTCTGGTTTATGGCCAGATTGATCGCTAAAGAATTCCCACCATACCGTGTTTGCGTTTTGGGCACGAGGGATGTACGTAGTAACACAGGTTCCGCAAGATGTGTTGCAGCTGTTTGATCCGCAACTTGAGCTACCGCAACTACTTCCCGAATTGTAGCACGGGTTGCTGCACGGATTGCCGCACGAGGATGTGCCGCATGACGACGACGTTCCACATGATGACGACGTTCCACAATCAGATGAGCCGCATGATGTGTCACAGGACGACGAGACGCCTGAGTCACAAGAGCTCGAACAACTGTCTGCCATCAGGAAGCTTGCAGGCATGAGGAGTGCAAGCCCCAAATACAGCGAACGATTTCTATTCATATTTTCTCCTTAATTCATACCGATTTGTGATCAGTTTCTCTGACCACGGTGAAGGGCTTAACCTTCATGCATAAGAATGTTTTAAATTGCTTCTGACGGGCTCCTCCTCTTTTTAGTGTCCAAACAAGTAGTGACATTGACAAGTTCAGTAGCTCAATGTAGTCAAAACAAATTGACAACGCAAGATTGTAGACCCTCCCTTGCTGCATCTAGTCGAAAAAGCGCGTTTTTTCAATAAAAAATGTGTGAAAATTTTTTTTTCAAATACCCGAGTGGGGCGGTATTTTCTCGTTGAAGAGGTAAAACATGACTTGTGGTAACCTCGATGGATCTGTTATAAAAAAGCAAACGCTTCAAACACGAATTTAAAAACAATGCTGCCCAAACTTTCTTTTATACGATGCAGTTTTCTTATTGTTCTTATAGCAGTCGTCTACATCATGTATCCCATGGTGTATAAGGTAATTATCACCAAAGGGGTTGCATATATTGCTTCATATGATCTCAGTTGCTTTATGCCTACTCAGAAAGAAATTTCCCATTGGTATTATTTTATATGTGCGCTTGTTACTCCTTTTGAATATCTCTGCATGGGGGTAACTATTGTTTTTATAACAATATGTATTTGTTTGATTGTTTTTAACCTATGTGATTAAGAAGCATTTAAATCAAAGTCAAAAAAAAATTGTTGACAAATATAGAAAAACATCTACGATACTACCCCCGTAGATAACACTTTTTCTAAGCGATGTTTATGAACCTTGATAAAAAATATATTGCATCAATTTTAGTCGATGCAGAATGGGTTGGCGCGCCATTTGAGGGAGAGCTTCCTCAGGGGGTGGTTGATTCAAGACTTGTTACACCAGGTGTCTTTTTTGCTGCATTACCGGGAAAGGTAACTGATGGTCATCAGTTTCTTGCTGATGCATGTATGAAAGGGGCTGTATTATTGGTAGTAAGTCGGACACATGTTGAGCAGATTCGCGACATACTCCGTCAGTATCCGCGCGTAGCAGCGCTTGTTGTGTCTGATGTGTTGCGAGCACTGGTGACTCTTGCACGGGCATGGCGAGCTCAGTGTGCGATTCCAGTGATTGGGATTACGGGTTCTGTGGGGAAAACTTCAACCAAAGAGCTTATAAGTACGATGCTTCGCTTTGCAGATATTCCACATATTGCTTCCTATGGAAATCAAAATACGCTTCTTGGAGCTGCTCTTACTATGTTACGCGTGAGAGCATGGCATAAGGTGGCTGTGTTTGAGATGGGTATTAGTAAACGTGGGGAAATGCATAAAATAGCTGAAATGGTAAGGCCTACCATTGGGGTGATTACGTATATTGGTCATAGTCATATGGAGGGGATTGGGGGATTAGAAGATATTGCGGCAGAAAAACGATCATTATTTTCGTTTCTTAACTCTGATGAAATAGGCATTATTCTCGGGGATCAGCCTTTATTGTCGAATGTCTCATATGCACATCCGGTGGTTCGATTTGGAACCAAGATGATAAATCAGGTACAGGCGCGTAAGGTGAAAGAAGCAGGAGATCGAATTACCTTTATTTTGAAAATATATGGCGATCGATATCCTTTGGTACTTTCGATTAACAATAAAGTGCATGTGTACCATGCACTTGCGGCAGCTGCGGTAGGTGAGGTGCTGAAAATTCCACGAGCATGTATCATATCTGCGATACAAAAGCCGATTGAAGTAAGAGGGCGAAATCAGGAAATACCGCTGCGTGAAGTACAAGGGACGCTGATTCATGATGCATACAATGCTATTCCTGAGAGTATGAAAGCGGCCCTGCTCGCTTTTGAACAGCGTACAAATGCTTCAAAAAAGATTGCAGTACTTGGAGATATGTTGGAGTTGGGAGTAACGGGTACATTTTGGCATCGCCAACTTGGGCGCATGGTACGTAAAGTGCCTTCGCTTGATCATGTTATTTTAGTAGGTACGCATGTACAAGCAACTACGCATACCCTACCTCGAGGACTTTCGTATGAGATAGTTCCTACCTGGCAAGAGGCAGTAGGATGTGTACGTAACGAGCTGGTCGATGGTGCAGTTGTACTCGTTAAAGGATCGCGTGGCGTTGCTCTTGACCGTCTTGTTGCAGCTCTTGTGGGAGAATAACGTGTCAGTATACCATGTACCGGTTATGGTCAATGAGCTTCTTCAGTACCTTGTTCCTAAAAAGGGTGGGGTGTACGTTGATGCTACGTTTGGTGGTGGTGGGCACACGACAGCCATTTTGCGCGCAGCCCCTGAAAGTACGGTCATAGCATTTGATTGGGACCCGAAAGCATTCGAGTTGAATGCACATGCCATAGAAGAAGCGTTTCCAGGACAGTTGCAGGCCGTTAAGAAAAGCTTTAGCCATGTGGCTCGTGAATTACATGTGCGCAAAATTGCACAGGTAGATGGAATTGTTGCAGATTTTGGTACTTCACAATACCAGTTGCGTCATGCACCTGGATTTTCCTTTCATACCGACTCTCTTCTTGATATGCGCATGTCGCCGGGAACGTCTCAAATTACGGCTGCTGATATTATTCAACGCTCAAGTGAACAAGAGCTAGGCCATATTTTTTGGACCTATGGCGGTGAAATTCATGCGCGACAAATTGCGCGTGCCCTGGTGCGCGCTCGTACGCATATAAAAATAAAGACGACCCAACAGCTTGCACGTATTGTTGCAGAGGTGATCGCTCCAACGTATGGAAAAATTGCAAAAAAGCGCATCGCCATACACCCTGCCACAAAAGTATTTCAGGCGCTGCGCATTGTTGTTAATCGTGAGTGTGAGGAAATCGAACATTTCTTGAAACAGGCATTTTCGGTGCTTAAGCCGGGTGGTCGTTTGGTATGCATCACCTTCCATTCTTTAGAAGACCGCCTCGTGAAACAGTATCTACGTGGCCATCCTTCATTATGTGTAGAGCTTACTCGCAAGGTGGTATATCCTGCGGCACAGGAAATTGAACATAATCCATCCGCACGATCTGCAAAATTACGTGCCGGAGAAAAGGCTCGTACGATATGATCTTTTCCTGAGTGTGTTTCAATAAAAATAAGCATGCATAAGCATAGTAATCATATATTCTTTCAAATCATGAGTGTTGGTTGCATCGCATTGGTACGATGTTTCCCAATAATGATTCTTTCGTTGACAAACGGGGGGGGGCCTTTTAGACTACGAACCGAGTTTGTGTTTACAGAGCAGTGTTTAACCTACAAAAGGCGATCATCATGAAGATTACCGAAGTAAAAGTATATCCCGCACAGGATGGTGGAAGACTTAAAGCGTATGCGACTATTGTGTTTGAAAATAGCTTTATTGTGCGAGACCTAAAAGTTATTGAGGGCGGTAAAGGGCTCTTTGTTTCCATGCCATCACGAAGACGTAAAGATGGCACATTTAGAGATATCGTGCATCCTCTTAACTCTGATATGCGAAAAACGATTGAAGATCAGATAGTTTCTGAGTATAATAGGGTAATCCAACTGCAACCAGAAGCAATTCCGGTGATGGATCTCTAAAAGAAATTTCCTTAAAAGCTCGTCTGGGGCGTAGCCAAGCGGTAAGGCACCGGTTTTTGGTACCGGCACGCGGAGGTTCGAATCCTCCCGCCCCAGCCACTCTTTTTTATAGCCATCTTCTGAAGGGTGGCTGGCGGTTCTTGCAGCTCTACATGCAGGTTTGCAGCATCTAGTTCCAAGTTCGAAAAAACAAAATTCAGAATTTGCTCTCTGTAATAATTTCTCGCCGGCTGTAAAGCGGATGCTTTGGATTAATTGGCTTAAAAAATGCTATAATTAAAGCATTTTATATGATTATTACAGAACCTAGAGGCATCCTGGCCTTAATAGGAACTAATCACTTTGGTTTGACATATAGAAACTTATCTTTCGAAAAACGCTCTAAATCAAAATTATGTAGAGTAGTCACCATGAGTAATCGAAATACTGTTGAACGACGCGCCATTCAATCAGCAGAAGAGATTTTACACCGTCAAAACTATGTAAGCTCCATTGACGTATTAGTTGGCATGAGATTGTTGCAGGCAGTTCATGTTCAAGATTGGCGAAAAGGAAAAATTCCTTATCTTGAAAAAGTTATTCAGGGTAATTTGAAGAAGATAAGTTTTGTTATGCAATGCTTTCGCCGCTGGGCAACACAAAAAGGATTAAAACCAAGTAAAACAACATATCTTGCAAGAACTTACGGTCCCAAAAGAGATTTGCAATGGAGTAAAAGTGGCGACCCAAGTATTGAGTCAGCATATCAAACACACTATGTTTCATCGGGAAGCTCTTGAGAAAGCACAGAGCGGATGTCAATGAGCAAGCCTGGACTCGGCCCAGGGCAAAACTGTGGGAAGATGCGATGTTGGTTTTGTTGCTACTCAGCCTTAAAAAAGACTACAAATCCCATTTTTTTCACATGCTTGCGAAAAAACTCTTCGCGGTCCTTAAGCACAACGAGGTGACGTTCTCCGGTTAAAAAAGTAAATTTTTTGAATTCGCGGTCATTTGCCAGAAGTTGTGCCGTAGTTATATCCTTGCATTCAATAAGAGAACAGGCTCCTCGATAAGAGAGGTTGCTGCTTTTTTTATCAATATCATCTAAGAAGATTACTAAATTATTTGGCAACTTCCCGTCAGATGATAAATCTGTAAAGAGTGCTTTTACGTCATTAATTGTTTTTCCTTGCTCAAGCAAATCTAAAATTTTTTCTTTTGAAATATGCCATACCCGTTCTGATAATTGGTGACAGAGTCGATCTATAAGCATCTTGTCGCTGGGTAACATAGTTTGAGAGAGAAGTGTTACATCGAGATTCGGTAGAAACTGAAATTGCGTGAGTTTTTCTTTATTCTTTCTTTCATAGGTTGTCTTTAAGCCGAGAACCCATTCGCCCAAAGAATTTAAGCGAATGTATTTGAGTCCATCATATCGACTTAAGCATGATAACTCATCGGCCCCCCACAATTCGCGAAGATCTGTGACTGAGCTCCAGGGAAGCGTTAAACCAACATCAATAATCCCCAGCGTTGCCGCATATTCAAGCAGGAAAGTACGAGCAAACCGGTTATTAATAACTTCTACTCCTTCACCAAGCATGCCATACTGAGCGTCGCCGAGATACAAAGCCCAGGGATTTTTAGCTATCTCAAAATCTAAGTTTGATGCAGCCATATATCTAAGAAAATCTTCAACTAACACCCATGTATCACGAGGCATAAGACTCAAAGCTGTTACAATTATTTTTCTCGCTTCGCATGGTTGATATAAGGGATTCCTCTTTGATTTTTGTCCTTTAATCTCGTCAACGCGAGAAAGTTCATGAAGTGTAGTATTATCAAGCCAACTTTGCCATAGATGACGAATAATTTCATGCCCAGGTAAAGAGAATAATTTTTTACCTGCACGAGAAAGGCATAATTTCCCATGGTCATTTACTGCTATTTTTCCTGCTTGCAAAAGTATAGGCCATGCAAATGGCTTAATACCAAGTGAGCCTATTTGAACATCATATTTTCTTGAAACATCTTCTTCAGGGGCATAAAAATCTTGAGAAAAAAGGATGGCGCGAATTTTTTTTGCACTTGAGGCACTAACATGCCCCGTGGTTGCTCCCACTCCTATCGTACCTTCTTCACAAAGTCTGAGCATGGTTATAACATCGAATAAAGCGGATTCCTCTGTTTCATGTGATATAAGATCTAATTTATTTTTAGATGAAACAGAAAATGTTTGTGAAAGTATATCGACACCCTGCATGATTGTTTCTTGTGGCAATGGAACAATATTTCTCAAAAGGAGTAAAAGATCTTGGGGCAAAGATTCTTTGTCTGGAAAGAGAACTGCTAGAATGCTTGCGGTCTCATTGGTTTCTCGCGAGCGCCATCTATCAACTTTAAAAATCGGAATGCCACCATACTTTGCCAAAATTTGATTGGCATTAAACAAGCCATTATTTTTATGTACCGCTTCTTGTAGCGTTACTTGTTCAATAGTTGATAGTTTTTGATAGATGGTTTGAAGAATTTTTACTGAGGAGACAAATGATACGAGCGGCCTGATGAGTTCTTCTTTTCGTTGTCCTCTTGATGATTCAAGATCAGGGAATGCTTTATAAGCAAGTTTTAATAAATCTTTGATTTCATCGACTGTACGAGCACTAAATGCTTCATGGCATGATGCATAACTCATTAAAGTTCCTTTCTAATGCTATAGGTATATCCTTGCTCTACGAGAAACATTTGTCTTCTAAAAGCATACTCTTGTTCTTCGGTATCTTCTGTAACCAATGTATAAAAATACGCCATTCTTCCATCTTTTTTTGGTCTTAAAATTCTCCCCAACCGTTGCGCTTCCTCTTGGCGTGAACCAAATTTGCCCGATACTTGGATAGCAACAGAGGCATCTGGTAAATCGACAGCAAAATTTGCTACCGAGGAAACAGCAAGAACCGGTTGCACTCCCGCTTTGAATTGTGCATACAAAGCATCGCGATCCTTTTGAGGTGTTTTCCCCGTGATGAGAGGAATTTTAAAATGATGAGCGATGTGCTTAATTTGCTCAATAAATTGTCCAATAATTAACGTTGGGTCATGAGGGTGTTTTTGTAGTAAATGATGAATAACTTTCAATTTATTACTGTTTTCTGATGCAACTCTGAAACGAAATCGACGTTCAACCGTTGCATAATCAATTTTTTGCGCATGAGCAAGAGTAACTCGAATTTCTGTACACGTTGTTTTTGCGATCCACCCTTTTTGTTCAACCTCTTTCCAAGGGATATCAAAACATTTAGGACCGATTAAGGAAAAAACATCGTCTTCACGCCCATCTTCTCGAATGAGGGTAGCAGTAAGGCCCAAGCGCCTAACGGCTTGAAGTGAGGCGGTAAATTGAAAAACTTGAGCTGGTAAAAGATGTACTTCATCATAAATAATGAGCCCCCATGGTTGTGTATTTAAGTGACCAAAATGAAGAAAATCATCTTCCTTGCTCTTTCTATGGGTTAACATTTGATAGGTTGAGAGAGTAATGGGACGAATTTCTTTCGTATCGGTTGAATATTCTCCTATGTTTTCTGGATACAAGGTTGTTTTTTCTAATAACTCTTGCTTCCACTGTCTTACTGCTGTTACACCGGTTGTAAGAATGAGTGTATGGCATTGCATATGTACCATTACGGAGGTTGCTGTGATAGTTTTACCGCTTCCGCAAGGCAACACAATGACACCGCTTCCACCTATTTTTGATCCAGCATTAATGAAGCTAGCAGACGCCATTTCTTGATAGGGACGTAAAACATATTCTGTCCGTAATGCCATAGGAGATTTTAGCTTTTCTCCCTCTACGTATCCTGCTAAATCCAGGGCAGGATATCCCTCTTTAATGAGCGCTTGTTTGATGCGACCACGGTCTATGTCTCTAATAGTAAAGACACATGGATCAACTTGTTTTTGAAAAAAATGAGAAATTTTTTCATTATTGCTTAGAGATATCATAAGATCGATATTCTTAATGGCAAGGAAAAGAACATTATTATGTGAATAAATTTCGATTAATCCAAAGCGTTCCATAATTTCTTTAATTTTAAATAAAACGTTTTCTGATACCGGAAATTTTGCAAAGAAGGTCAGTCGTTCCAAAACTTTTTCTACAGTTATGCCAATTGCTTGTGAATTCCATAAAGAAATTGGTGTTAATCGATAGGTGTGAATATGGTCAGGACTTTTGATAATCTCAGAAAATGGTGCAATCGCATTTCTCGCTTGTTCGAATAGTGGGGAATATACTTCAAGCATAAGGGTCATATCAGATTGAACAATGAGTGGATTTGTTAAGCATATCATGAGAATCTATTGTCTTTTTTTTTCTATAAAGTCTATTAAAAGTGATATCCACGAGCGATCCAGTAAGACCAGTCATTAAAAGCCTCTGTGGTCTTAGCATCAGCATTAATGCTCTCAAGTTGCTTTAGCGGTACGCAAAGCGTTTTACCTTTCCAATTAATTTTAACAAACATATCATGCTCACAGTTTGCCTCACTATCCATATCAATGACTTCTACAACCTTGTTTAGTGTGAGCGGAGAAGTACTTATTGATTGAATGCACTTGGCTTCGACTGGGAAAGTGATTTTATCTTGCAAATAGTAATACCAACCCATAGCGCGTTCCGATTCATCATAAGCATCTACGACAATGTCATTTTCTATGCGATCGTCTATTACTTGATCTTTTTGAATAAACATACTATTTCTCTTTTTCAGCCTTTATACCAATCTGCTAACAAATGAGATCGGAATCTTTGTAGCAATACTGTGAACAGTTTTAGTTATCAGTCCTAATAATCTACTTGCATAAAAAAGACCGCAGTCTAGAATCTCTGGGTGAAAAAACCTAAAGAGAGATTAGGAAAGCGGTCAATGGAAATTTTAATTCAAGCGTTCAGCAAAATCAAACGCGTTCGCAAACAAAATCTAAATTTTTTTGTGGCATACATCATTGGGTTGATTGGATCTATCGGAAGAAAGACGTTTCGAAACCTATCACGCTTTACGAATATTGAGGAGCATACTTTTTCGAGACAGACAGCCAAAGAAATCGACACGGTTGGCTTAAATGCTGCAATGATTGGCGCGAGTAAAAGTGATGGCGATATACTGATTGGTGCGCAAGATGCAACTTTTGTTCCAAAGGCAGGCAAAAAGACCCATGGATTGGATTATTTTTGGTATGGATCAGCTGGAGTGGTTGAAAAGGGGCTTGAAGCCGATACTATTGGAATAGTGCGGATCGACAAGGATCGCAATAAAGAAGGATATGGTTTGTCGGTGAAACAAACCCCCGCTAATCCCACTCCATATGCTCAGCGGAAAAAGAAGAAGAAGGGTGATGTGACCAGGATTGACTTCTATCTTGAGCACCTTTTATCCGTCCTTCCACAGTTACAAGAGTTGCACATTAAGCACGTCGCGGTAGATAATCTTCTTGCGAATGACAAATATGTGAATGGGGCTGTTGCAGCTGGCATCCATGTAGTCAGCAAGGGGAGAAAAAACATGCAGCTTAAACGACTATATACTGGTCCACAGAAGAGCCGTGGCAGACCAAGAAAATTTGATACATCACGAATACGTCATGAGGACTTCGAAAAATCATCTGTGATCTCATTCGTTGATGAAGATGGGCATAAGATTGAATTTCGTGAATGTATCGGCCATAGCGTTGCACTTAAGCGTGAGATCAAAGTTGTTTTGGTGCGAAAGTATGTGAACGCGAATACGTATGGCGAAGCCTACTTGTTCTCGACCGATCTACAGCTCAGTGCACTCGACATCTACACCTATTACACAGCACGCTTCCAAATAGAATTCGTCTTCCGTGACGCTAAAAATTTCACAGGATTTATCGATTGCCAAAGCAGGGATCCACGAAGAATACAGTACCATTTTAATGCCAGCATTACCGCCCTCAATGTCGCCAAATTGCAGGACCGCAGTCTACAGGTTGCGGCTAGTATTCATGCCCCCTTCTCTATGGCAAACTGGACTAGAAAATTTATCGTAGATTTCATCATAAACCGATTTATCGACGTGTTCGGTTTGGACAAACTTGCCATAAAATCAAACCCCCTCTATAAAGAGGTGCTTGCTTTCGGATCCATCATGCATTAAAACTGTTCACAGTATTGTTGTAGGATAAATGTACCAAAAAAATAATGGCATGGTAACCTCATGGCTAAAAGAGAAATCTTGAAGCTAACGGAGAGTGATCATGGTAACCGAAGCCGCACTGGTTCAGCGTATGGAGAGCACCCGCCAATAAAACCGAATACATGAAGTTGCAGGCTATGTACATGTATAGAATAAAAAACAGATGTTGTTTGATTATATTGATTTTGTACGGTGAATTTACTATGTTCATCCTCGATTTGAAGGTTGCTCCTACAATAATGCGGTAAGCAACCTTCATCTATTTAACATCCGGTTTACAGCATACATGGAGGTTTCATGTCTTTTTTAAATATCACATTTCTCGGTGTATCTTTGTTGTTTTTTCAATGGTCTGAATGTTCTGTACTCAGCAGAAACATGGGTAGAAAAATTTCTTCTTCGTACATGAGGTTTAAGATTGAACCAAATTTGGTTCACAAGCGACACATAACTGGCGTTGAAGAGACGCTTGCGTTTGGAGTTGTTACTACAGTTCTGGCATCTCCTATGGCGCCTGTAGTAGCAGGAGTTGCTCTTGTTGTTGGTGGCGCTGAGCTGGTAGCGCCGGGTAGCTTAAAAAAACTGGCAAATTATGTCATGGGTCTTTCCACTGAAATGCCCAATGAAAAATCATTATTTAGAAGAACTGCGGCTAATCTATATGATCATTATATTCCCGACCTACATGTAGCGCCCGCTGCTCCGATACAAGACGGTAGTCTGACCAAGGCGGGATATAAATATCTTTACCATAAATATTTAGAAGATAAATGTTTGTGGCAGGAGGCTTTTGAAATACGCGCAGGCATAAGACTGCCGGATGTTGCCACCACCTATATCCCACTCATTGCAGATCAGCGAGCAAAGCAGTTGCCTGTTACCGTAGTAAATGCGCATACGCCAGTTGCTCCTGTTGTGACAGTAGCAACAACCTCTCAGCAAGCAATTACTCAAATGGCCCCTCCACACCCAGCGGCAATAGCGAGTCCTTATGCTGGTGAATGTGTAGCTAAATTACCGATTTCTCCTATAGCTCAAAACAACAATACGCTGGCACAAGCACAACAAGCAACAGCAGTTTCTGTTTCTACTGCCGGAACGGCGCGAGATGCAGTAAAGGCAATTGCTACGCCGCCAATACATGTTATTCCACCTAACCCGTTACCCATTCGGCCTACAGTAAAACCGATAGAGGCGATGAAAGATATACCCCTTGGGTGTGGGCAGATTGAGTCGCCTATAAGCAATGTGCCAACTGGATTCACTCCGCCACCGCCAAAGCCTACTCATACGGGTCCAAGTTCTGCGGATGTTGTGGGAGCTACAGGGGTAGGGCTCGTAGAAACTGAAGCAGGTAGAGGTCTTTTGCAGCACCTTGGTGATTATGTAAAGCCTGCATGGGAAACCTGCACTGCAAACCCCTATACTTGCGCAGCACTGGTTGGTGGCGCGGCTGCTATGAGTGTGGGTACCTGGGCGTGGCACAGATACAGATATTCATCAACTCCACAACCTGATACGTCTTTATACAATGCAGCTGATGGGCAGGTAGCAATACCGGATCTATCACCAGTTATCGATACCGGGACGCAAGCTGAAGTAGAAGCGATCCGGCATTCGATTATTAGTTCTGGCAGGAAGCCCACTGTTGCTGAAGCCAAAAGCCTTGGGTTTAGAGGCGATGCTGTTGACGAAGTTAAAGAGCTTAATAAAGCCACAGGGCTTATTAAGTTAAATACAGAGCTTTCGGGAGGGGCTGAAAGAGCACAACAGGTCCTAGATACTGTCAGGAAAGAATTTTCTAACAGAAAGCTGATAGCGCAACAAATTGAATCAACAAAAAATGGTTCACAAAGGATAGTGTATATCTTTGAGGATGGTAGTCGCGTTCAACTGAGGCCTTCAGGGGGATCGGGGCATCCAAAAATTGATATCAAAGACGTATTGAAAAATACGTATGAGAAAATAACTTTTACATAAAGAACAGTAATGGTAGAAGAAATTAAAATAGTAGAAAACAATATTTATGTTGACCATAAGCTATTAAAGGAGATCATCCTGGATGAATGGCAATCGGGGAATTTGTATAGGCATTTTTATAAACAGGGCCTTCGCGGAAGGGAATTATATTGGTATATATTAGACGAGGTTGCTGATTATGCGGATGCTCTTCAGTGGCAAATTAGAGAAAATGCGCAAAAACAATTCGGCAAGCCCGATGCCCGCTTAGATTGGGGTGACAAATATCCCAAAACAGACCCGCATTCAATTAGCTTTGAGGTTTTGCATAAGTTATCACTTGGAGGGTCTTACGAGCCAGAAGAACTTACTACTGACGACATCCCTATGATTATAAAATTTCTCGATACGCCACCGGGCCATGAATTAGAAGCTTGGGATGAATGGGAAAAATATTGGGCAAACCTTGATTATGCTGAGCGTAGAAAAAAACTCTTAGAAGGTTCCTGATCGACTTAATAATGACCATATAACAAAAGATTGTATTGGAGAAACATCAGACAAATCCGATGCTTTTTGATACAATAGGGGTTGTATAACGTTAACCCAAGGAATATATCATGGTATATGCAACAGTTAAGGTGTTAATTATTGTGGCGTTCTTATCGCCATTGAGTGCCGAGCAGCCGGCGCGTGACGTTTTTGCCGATATACCTAATGGATACCTTGATAGGTGCAAGTCTACAGATTTGAACTACCACCAAAAGCAATCGTGTGGTCAGGTGAAGACATTTATAAGTTCGAAGTGTAACCAGCAGTCCCAGCCACTCTTTTCTAAATGGGTTTTGTATGGCTTTTAAAAAATATGTTCTTGATGATAAGTATAAGTCATTTGAAATTGTAAAAAATGACTTGGGATGGCATATTTTTTTCAAGGGTGGAGACCTAAAAAAACAAGATTTTGAGCTTAGGCAGATTGAGTTTGAGCTAACTCAGAAAACTGATCGCTCTTCAGATGAAGAGCAAATACTCAAGGTGATTCAAGAACAACTCAAGGCCAGAAGAAAACAATAGAGTCGTATAATGGCTAGTTTTGAATTACTTATTAAACCTCACTCCTAATAAGATTTCTTGCAGAGGTATAACTTGTTTTTGTTATCCCGTTTTCGCGGGTCGGTAGCGGCCTGAAAAATATTAATTATTACTAAATCATGGGCAACTCTCATTCTTAATGCATTTTTTTAAGGTTCAGTTAGACTGGGAGGGCGCCAAAAGGTGCTTGATAATATTTCCTGCTTCTTGCCAACCTACTACTCGCCCAGCAGTGCGTTGTTGTGCTTGATGGCCGCCGTATACGATATATCGTTCAGGAATAGCTACCTGTGCTTGTTCACTCCATTTTGTGATGTTAGTAAAAAAGTTACTTACGATTGTCTCGCCTGCTTTGATTTCGATAGGTACTACGGTGGTAAAGGCTCTTATTTCGATCAGACAGTCGATTTCAAGAGATCCACTGCTATCTCGCCAAAAATATAGCGATGGGCGGTGCCCGCTATGGGCAAACTGTTTATATAAGTCTGCGATAATAAGATTCTCAAAAAGCGGACCCCTGAAAGGACTATTCATAAGATCTTGCGCTGTATTAATCCCCAAAAGTGAGCAAGCAAGGCCCGTATCATGGAAGTAGAGCTTGGGGCTTTTCGTTAGTCGCTTGTTAAAATTAGTGTGGTATGGCTGTAATTGAAATAGGATATAGGTTGCCTCGAGGATGGAAAGCCAATTATGTGCGGTAGGACGACTAATGCCACACACTGCTGCGAGTTCACTGACATTAAGCAATTGTCCAATGCGTCCTGCGCAAAGTGCAATAAATTTTTGAAATGTCGAAATATTTCCTACGTTTGTTAGACTACGCACGTCCCGTTCTACATATGTTTGTATGTAGCTCGGATAAAAAAATTCGGGTGAAAGTCCTGTATTCCATATCCGTGGATATCCACCCTGTACTATGAGTTGCAATGCTGTGTCTGGCAATAAATTTGCCATGGAGAGCTCATGGATAGATAAGGGAAATAGGTTAACAATGCCAATACGACCCGCAAGCGATTGCGTAATAGCGCTGTTCATAAGAAAATTTTGTGACCCAGTCAATACAAAGTATCCGGGACGTTTCTGTTCATCAGAAATAACCTGAATATATGAAAGAATCTCGGGAGCCCTTTGAAACTCATCAATAATAATGCCCTGTGCATTCTCATATTCGCGGAAAAAACCTTTAGGGTCATTCATCACGTATGCTAAGTCGGCGGGAAGCTCAAGATTAACATAACGATGGTTCGGGAACGCTTCTCTTGCCAATATGGTTTTGCCAGATTGTCGGGGTCCGAGAATAGCTATTACCGGGAAAAGGACATATTCTTCTAAAATAGCGTGCAGATCCCTTGTTATTATCTTTTCCATAAAAAAAATCCTGTAATTTGTAAAGTTAATTTTACAAATTTACTTAATTGAGCTAAAAATAGCAATAGATCAATAAAGATAATACTTTCCTCGAAAAGAAACTAACAATCAGCTGCCTCGCCAGAGGCGGTGAATAATAATCGCGTCTATAGCGAGGTTCAGTAAGTTACACAAACGAATAATGATCACTTGAGCATGCTCTGTATATTCTTGTGGAAGACGAGTGAGCAGCTTAGTAAATTGCGCTATATGTCAAAAATAACAACATCTGTTTCTTGTTCGAGGCTTCCTGATTTTTCAGTGCCCAATAGCTCCAGCCACTCTTTTATTATCTTCATTTCTTGGCCATGCGAAATCGATTTTCTCAACAGGATACTACAGAGACATGTGCTGGCAATGACGCATTACCTACGCTATCAACTGCTACAATATAGTAGTTATAGGTTGTCTTTGGCTGACGATTGTGATCGATATACTGCAGCCTGTTTGCACTTACCGTAGCAGCAAGCTGAGTGAGTTGGGCATTGCGATAGATTTTGTATTGCGTCGTACCGCTCGTAGGTGGTGCTTCCCACGTAATCCTATTAAATCGTTCCGTCTGCGTTAAAAAAACATTTTTCGCAGCAACACCCTGTGCATTGATCGGAGCAGGTGACATAGCGATAAATAGAATACTAATAACGTTGGTACCATTCATAATGTAACCAAGCTCCCCATTTGGGGTAATAGCAATATACCGAGGACGCGTTATCGTAGGTGGTGTTGTATCAGTAACGGTACCGGTTACTGTATCGGTAGCTACCTCAACAATGCTTATAGAATTACCGGTATTATTAACGATATACGCAGTCTTGCCATCGGGGGTTATTGCAACACTACTTGGGGCGCTGAAGGTTGCCTGTGGATCGTTGACTAAGCCAATCACCTTGTTGGCTCTAACATCAATAATACTTACGGTGTTATTGTCCGAATTGCATACGTATGCTTTTGTGTTCTGAGGCGTGAACGCAAGAGCGATTGGACCAGAAAAAGTGCCTGTTATGGTACCAGTATTGGTCTTTGATGTTACATCTATGATACTGAGACTATCATCAGCAAAATGTGCCACGTACGCTTTTGTACCATCTGCTGTCATAGCTATCGTAAATGGTCCGGTGCCCCCGAGACGAATCGCTGTTAAGACGATATTCGTCTGCAGGTTAATCACCGTAACGTACGGAAAAGACTGACTCGTAACCAAAGCTTGCTGTCCGTTGGGGGTAATGACCATGCTCCAGGGGTTTTGTAGTGCTGGATGAAAAATTTGACCAAGCGTCGCCTGAGTAGCTGTATCAAAAATACCTATATTATTGTGCCCCACATTACATATATACCCTGTGGTGCCACTGGGATTGATTGCAATAAACCATGGTGACTGAATTGCGTGATTTGGATTACTAACCAGCCCAGTTACCACGTTGGTTGCCATATCAACTATGCCAACAGTTGAATTACTATAACTGGGAACATACATAGTTGTTCCCTCAGGAGAAATCGTTAAAGAAGAGGGACGTGTATTTGCAGGAAGGTTGGTGATTGTGCCAATAATTGTATTCGGCACATAGGCAGTTCCCTGGAAACTAACGACAAAAAATAGAAGCGCATATGCTTTAAACATGCTGATCCTTTAGTTACTAAACCTAAACCCAAACCCTGCACCAAACCAACAGCCGGATACGTGGGCATCATGAGGTATAGTTGGCACCGTTTTGCGGCTACAAAAAGAAATGGTAGCAAAAGAATAATCAAGAAACAGATCAAGAAACAGGTACTCGCACAGGTTTACATAGATACCTGCCTTCAGTACTCCACCACAACCCCATTTTGTATGCTTACGGACAACATACGGAGAGCAATCGATCGTTTTTATATGTGTCGGTAAAGCGCCCAAGCCGAGGTACAGATCGCCCCAGCTACAATCATGTAAATATTTAAGTCCTATGCCAATCTGTTGCATATGCACTGTGGTCGGTGTCAAAACGATTGGGGAGAATCCCTGCTTGCTGAAAAAATCGGCGCTCGCAAAGCCATAGAGTTGGCGCCAAATACGCGCAGTAAATTCGCTACCATAGATACCACCGCCATTGTGGTATATTTTTTTAAACAGGTCACCGGTTGGTAAAAAGTAGGCGGCTTTGCCTTCAAGCAGAAAGTCATAAGCGTGCATACTGTGATGTACAAACACGGCTACTAAAAGTGTTTTCTGTAATAGATGCAACATAACGGCTATCCCTTTTAAGATGCTACAGAAACAGGTGATGGCGATAAAGCATTGCTAAATACTATCAAAGATCGACACTATGCTACAAGATAAACTGGCGTGTCGGTAAATGTACCTGCGATTTTGACCATGCTATAGTTCCAGATCCATGATCGGCAGAGAGGCTGAACAAGTTTTAAATGCAATAAGCAAAGCATGTGAAATCAAAAAACTGGTATCAACAAGTTGAGCAGCAAAAATTGGTTGTTCTTAAGTGCACAGAGATTTGTGGGATCTGTTTGATTTGAAGAGCAAGCTTCTGCTTGAAAGCACGCCAATCAAAAGTTCGAAGTGTGACCAGTAGCCCCAGCCACTCTAGTTGAGTGGCCATTTTCTGCATTGTAGCAAACGGTTCTAGTAGCTCTACATGCAGGTTTCCAGCATCTAGCTTTAAGTTCGAAAAGACAAAATTCAGAATCTGCTGTTTTTCATCAAAATTCGAACTCAGGAAAAGTTCCCTTGCCCGCTGAGCTATCGAAAGCACCCTCTGGGCCGTGATTATACAGCTTTCATCCCCATCAATGTGATCCTGCATCGTTGTAGTATTTCGGCTAGAGCTTCTTACATTCTACTGGTATTCTTGTTAAGAGGTTAATCAAGAAAATGAGAGATTATATGAGATGGCAGATGATGTTCGTTCTGATCATGATGGCTCTCGGTATGATGTTTTTTTTGGCATGTAGATTTTTTAAAAATAGGGGTAACACAGCCAAGCCAGGTATGGTGATCATTCTCAATGGTGCATCAGCAAGTGGTAAATCAACTTTACAAAAAGAGTTGCAAAAACATTTTAATGAACCGTGTTTAGGTTTAGGCCTGGACACTTTTTTTGTTGGTGTATTGCCAGAGCGATTTATTTTGGGGCCACGTCAGCCTGACGATGTGCCCGCATCTTTGGTGATGGAGGGTGTGCCTTCAATGGATGTTGACGGCAACAAGCTGTTCGTGCTTAACATCGGCTCAATCGGTGACCGAGTGATGTCTGGTATGCATCATGCAATTGCGGCCTATGCACGCACAGGTAATAACTGTATCGTCGATTATATCGCATATAAGTCTGAATGGATACCAGATTTATTAAGCGCACTCAAAGGTATTCCTGTATATTTTGTTGGTGTTGACTGCTCACTTGATGAGCTTGAAAAGCGCGAAAAAGCTCGGGGGCGTAGCTTTGTAGAGGGGCATGCACGTAGTCACTATAAAATGGTGCATGAGCATATGCATGATTGTTACGATATACGAGTTGATACGAGCCGCATGAATGCACCTGAATGTGCGCAGGTGATTATGAAGCAGATACGTGATCACAAACCAACAGCATTTATGATGATATCAAACAAGGTGAGCGTAAGAATCTCTCATGGTAATGGTAAATAATGCAATGGTTTTACCTACTGTGCAGCCTATACTTATCTATTTTGCTGAAGGTATAAAACAGTTGCTTGGCAATAAGCTCATCGGAGTTTATCTGACCGGCTCACTGACTTATGGTGGCTTTGATATTGGTAGCAGCGACATAGATTTTGTGATTGTGTTACAAAATCATCTATCCCAGGCAGAAATGGCGGCTATTAAACTGCTGCATGCAGATATTGAGACAAGATTTCCCCTCTGGGCACAGCGCATTGAAGGATCGTATATTGTTCGTGATATGTTGACGGAAGTATTACCGCCCAAAGCAGGGCGCCCTTATGCGAATGATGGACACTTTTGGGAGTCTGCGCCCGATGGTAATGAGTGGTTGCTTAATCTATATTTTTTACGTACATGTGGGATTACCCTGGTTGGCCCTGCGCCACAAGAACTGATTCCTGAGATTGATATAGAGCTCGTGCGACATGCTTCGTTGCGAGATTTGTACGAAGAATGGCTGCCAAAAATGCAGAATCCTGAGGATCTTAGAGATAGTCACGTGCAAGTGTATGCAGTACTAACCATGTGCCGTGTTTTGCATCGAATGCATTGCGATGACATCGTGTCAAAGCGTGGTGCGGCCACGTGGGTTAAGAGGACCTATGGTGAACCATGGGTTTCTCTTATTGAACAAGCAGAACAGTGGCAATATGGACAAGCTATGGACAAGTTGCCAGAGGTTATCGAATTCATTCGTTTTGTTATACAGAAAGCGGAGATGAAAGATGAGATTATTACAGCACCGTAGCGCTACGCCATCGCACTATAATAAGGAGTCTGAAAGTTACGATGTGTTTAACGACTTAGAAGATAGCTTTGCACCGATTGTTAATCGCACCATCGAAGCTGTTCTTAAAAAACATCGAGTAAAAACAGTACTTGATCTTACCTGTGGCACCGGCTCACAACTATTCTGGTTTGCCAAGCGTGGATATGAGGTGGTTGGGGCTGATATTAGTGCGAAAATGCTTGCCATTGCCAAGGAAAACGCAAGACGTGAACAGATGTCAGTGCGCCTTTTAAAAGGTGACATGCGCACGATTCAAGTTGGTACCTTTGATGCGGTGGTTACCATATCAAATGCGGT
>Ga0206990_1081_pt1 | contig 20290 bp, 19 predicted proteins | sample Alteio_BWMinCont_8_FD_153283 | JGI IMG/M metagenome (GOLD analysis project Ga0206990, IMG submission 153283) | Enriched cells from forest soil in Barre Woods Harvard Forest LTER site, Petersham, Massachusetts, United States -... | ecosystem: Environmental > Terrestrial > Soil > Temperate forest >... | reverse complement strand
GGATTCACTGGATTTATTTATCAAACAATATCACGACATAGAATATCGTTTGCAAAATGCAGATGCTGTGATAGATGGCATTATCGTTTCAAGCTTTGTTATAAGCTCATTTTTTCTTTCAAGAGAGAATGGCAGATACTCAATAGGATTCATCACACTTTGGAGTGTCTCCTTAAAGAGCAGTGTTTCTGTTTTGACATCATCTTCAGGGATAGATTCATTTTCAAGAATATTTAAAAGTATTTTCAGGGATTTTTTTATTTTTTTAGAAATAGTCTTATCGTTATTGTAATGCTGATATTCAGGTTTAAGTTTGCCTTGAATGACGTCGTAGTATTCTCTTATCGCCGTGCCAAATTCATGAGCCTGAAAATTTTCCTCCAGAGAAGATGCAATGATTCTGTCAAGACGGAACTGAAGTAACTCTGTACGCCAGTCTGTTTTAGCATTTCCGTGCCCATGCAATCCTCGTTCAATCACGTTAAGTGCATCTTTTCTTTTCTGGGTTTGCACAGAGGTAGTTACACTCTCAAGGGTTTGTAATCCTGACAAAGTATTTCTTGCCTCCTTCAGCAGAGTAGCAAAAGCAGTTTGACCTGCTATATCCCTCACCCACGCAGTCATGGATTTAATGGTTTCGGTATTAGGCCATTGAATTTTTCCATAAGCTTCAAAATAATCTTCTTCTGTAATCAAAGCTTGCTGTATGACGTGATTGATTGCACTTAAGTGAAATATATTGATCATGATTAATTGATAGCCCCGATTAATTTCAAGCGTCAGGGCGTTTTGCTGAAAAGTGTTCAGGTTTTTTTTCTGTTGATGTTGATAATTTTCAAGGACTATGACTTTCTCAAGAATTTCGAGGAGTTCATGGTGAAACATGATGATTTGTGTTTTTAAGTCATTTCGTTTGTTGTTATCTTCTGGTGTATCAGTGTGCAACATTTCTAAAACTTCCTTGTATGAGACCGAGTAAGTATCGAGTTATAGCGTTCTTTTTGGAGATGTATGCGATTCCAGTTCTACTGTTTTCTGTCTTTCATTAATGGAAAGTTCGGCATATTTATTCTGTTTTAATTTTACTTTGGTTGCATCCTTTTGCAGATGTTTATCCATTTTTTCCAGATATTTTTGATCAATCTTGCTGGTGTCTGCTGAAGTAATGGGTCTTGGAAATCGCTCGACGGAAAGATCGCAGAAAGCGCATACGGCTACAGCAAATCGCTCGTGCACATCATCGCTTAGCGCAAGTTCTTTTCCATAATCTTCTGGCCGCATGGCAGCATAGGTTTCCAGCATGAATTTCGCCGCCATGTTCATCATGTTTTCATCGCTTACATAATCCGGTGCTTCACCATAACGGACGACACTCACAAGGTTATCACCGACAACAGCAGTCGCCTGATTGACTTCAAACGGGATTTTGTCTCGATTGTCGTTGGCAGCAGGATGTTTGGATTTGTACTCCGCAACCTTCGCTTTCTCATCAGCATAGTATATTTCAGCGTCTTCATGATAATTAAAACCGTTCTTGTCTTTAAGTTTGGTTCCCTTGGCGAATGCAAATGATTCAACGAGGGTTGCCATTGCAAAATCAGAACGTTTGCTTGCGACAGGATTTTTAACTGTTGAAGTTAAGCGTTCTGTTATCTCCTTCAATTTTTCTTGAGCGGTTTTGCCCTTGAATTCCTGGAACTTGGTATCTTTTTTACTGTAAGAGCGATATTCTGTTTCCTCGATATTTACTTTTCCTATTGCCTTCATTTTTTCTATTGCAGTATTTAATCTTGCATTGTGCTCTTGAAATTTAGCGATATCTTTCGCATATACTTTTTCTGCGTCGGTATGCTGATACATTCTTCCAATGATAATGTTGATTTTATCGATTAATTCCTCGCATTCTTTTATGCGTGCATTTTTTTCGTCTTTATTCATTTTTGATGGCGAGCTCATGCTATCAATAACATAATCCTTGATTCTGCCGAAATGACGATCAACAATTTCTGTTTTTCGATTAAATTCAAAAAATTTGGAATTATTCTTGTTTCTGAATTGATCGGTGTATTCTTCCATCTTGAGTGCTTCCTTTTTAAGGGCAAGATAAGCGTCCTCGCTTCCACTATTATTGTATGCATTAATCTTCTCAACGAGTGGATTGTTTGCGTGCAGATGGTCTTTGAGATAAGACAGGTTATTTGTAAAAGCTAAATACTCCAACTGTTTATTTGCTTTTGGTAAGCTCTTATTTTTCTTCATGAAGTTGTTTAGAGCAACGAAATTATCTGCAAGCATTTTCTCTCGAGGTTCTTTCTTGAGAGTTGATTCGGGAATAGGGCTGCTGCTGATGGTGGGTGTAGATGATATTCCTTCTTCGGAGGATGAGTCTGCATCATCAGAGGATGATTCGGCTGTTTCTGTTAGACGCACTTTATCTTTACTATCTATACTTTTGGTATCATCGAAATTGAATGAAATATTTGAGAGATTATCTAATTCGATTTCGCTCTCCTCACTGCTACTTAAGCTTTTATCCTCTGATGAGGAAGTGGATGAGGAAAAGTCCACTGTTTTTTTTGGTACAGTAGCTACTTTAATAACTGGAGTTTTCGGTAATAGGGTCGATGAAGTCGCAGTTGTTTTTGAGGTAGTGGTTGATGCCGTTGAGGATATTTTTTCGACCTGAGAGGGCTCTTCAATCTTTGGGCTCAGTCTCTGGTTGAGTGGCTTATCTTGGAGGGCCTCATCCACTGCATTAGCAGTATCAAATGTGCCGAGAAATTCTACGACCATATCTGGATGGGCTCTATATAGTTTTTTTTCTTCCGCAGAGGCAGTTCCGAGAATACGTTTATACTGGTTTTCACCGAAGATTGCGTTGACGTCGTTTATAGTTGTTTCAATTCCTAAAAGGTTGAGTGCATCAAGCATGCTATTTTTTGTAGTAACTGGGTTCTTTATCACTTCCAAGGTATCGTTGATTTTTTTTGGCGTGTAAAAATCAGGACGCTTAGAAATGGTGTCCTTGATTTTGTTAAAAGAGTCGAGTGCAACCTTTTCAAGCGTCATATTGTCTTTTGTTCTGTATATAGCGCGCGAGGTTTTGATGTGTGTTAAATAAATCTGGAGATTCTCAGCCGAGATTGACTTCATGTAATTACTGAAAATATCTGAAAGGTCCGCCTGCGTGTTAAAGTTTTTTATGAGTGTATCTTGATCTTTCTCGAGGTCACTCGTTAGGGTTTGCAGTTCTTTTTCTTGTCTGGTGGCAGTTATAATGTAGTGAAATTGAATCTCACCGAAGACAGTGTTAACTGCATTCTCAGGGATACCATAGGACTTAAAAGCATGGTTTAACTGAATCTTGGAAGTGCAATACATAATCCGGCCGATGACTTCTTCAGCGGTTGTATCGGGATGTTCATTGAGCTTCTCTTTTATCGCATCTTCATTTGCACGCAATATCGCAACAAAATCGGAAGCTCCAATGTTAATGTTCATGTAATCTAAGATTGCATCGAATTTATCTTGTGCAGTGCTGTTACGTAACATCACGATTCTCCTCATTTGCCGGCTATTTTCGCTTTCTTCTATACCATATTGTAGCGCAACTTTCACCTTCTGCTGGGGGTATTCTGGTTAATCTGAGTTAAGCACTTCATAAGTCACCAGAATTCACGGCGGGAGGAAAATTAAGCTAATCTTAAACATTTCATCCGGCAGCTCCACAAATGAGAATCATTCTCATCTTTATTGACAATACCTCACAGGAAGGCAATACTGTCCCTCACCAATAAAAAGGCATTATCATGCAAGTCAGCGAGCTTAACGTCGGTCAGAAAGCCAAAATCATTTCATTCCATGCAGGCGATCAAACCTATCGCAAACGCCTGATTGCCATGGGCTTGCTGCCCGGAACAGAATTCACCGTCTCACGCATGGCGCCGCTTGGGGATCCCATCGAAATTGAAGTGCGTGGATTTGCCTTGAGTCTTCGCAAGGCAGAGGCGAAGATTTTGCAAATTGAACGAGTGAGCACGGCATCATGACTTCTTGCCCTGAAGAAAAAATCACGCTGGCCCTCGTTGGCAATCCCAATTGTGGTAAATCCACCTTGTTTAATGCACTCACCGGTGCAGGCCAGCGTGTGGGTAATTGGCCGGGCGTGACGGTGGAACGTAAAAGCGGCAGCTTCATGCACTCACAAACCGTGGTTGCAGTGGTGGATTTGCCGGGTGTTTACACACTGACTCAGGCATCAGAAACGTCTGCGGTGGATGAGCGTATTGCATCTGAATATATTCTTGGCGGAGAAGCGCATGTCATTGTGAATATTGTGGATGCCTCCAATCTTGATAGACATTTGTATCTCACCACCCAATTACTGGAAATGGGTACGCCGCTCGTGCTTGCGCTCAACATGATGGATGTGTGCGCGAATAAAAAAATTCAGATTGATATTCAGCAATTATCACGGGAATTGCACTGTCCTGTGGTCGCACTCAAGGCTAATATTGGCAGCGGTGTGAGTGAATTGAAGCAGGCAGTCATGGCGAATCCGCCTGTAAGCCGCGTACAAATATCGCATCATGCAGCCGTGCGGCAAGCGCTGCACACATTGGCGCCTCATCTTGATTCTGAATGGCTTGCCGTGCGCTTGCTGGAAGACGATGCCGCCGCGCGCCGCCTTGTCAGCGAAGATATTCTGGAGCTCGTGCGCGAACAACAATTGAAAATTCAAGAAGCAAGCGGTGAAGAAGCCGATATTTTATTGGCAGATGCACGCTATCGTTTTATCCAGTCTGTCTTGCAAAACTGTGTCTCGCGTTCCGAAACTGTCACTACATCCATCACTTCGCGCATAGATAACATTGTGTTAAACCGCATTTTGGGGATACCCATCTTTCTCACCATGATGTATTTGCTCTTTGTTTTTTCCATTAATATTGGCGGTGCCTTTCAGGATTTTTTTGATATCGCCAGTCAAACCCTGTTTGTGGATGGCTTTGCCTACGGTTTGAATTATCTGGGCGCACCCGCTTCACTCACCGCCCTGTTAGCGAATGGGATAGGCAAAGGCATTAATACGACGCTGACTTTTATTCCCGTGATTGGTTCCATGTTTTTATTTCTCGCGCTGCTGGAAGATTCGGGTTACATGGCGCGCGCCGCATTTGTGATAGACCGCTTTATGCGTGTGCTGGGTTTGCCTGGCAAGGCATTTGTTCCCATGATTGTCGGCTTTGGATGCAATGTGCCAGCCGTCATGGGTGCGCGCACGCTGGACAACAAGCGTGATCGCATTCTCACCGTCATGATGACACCTTTCATGTCTTGCGGCGCACGACTCGCTATTTTTGCCGTATTTGCCACGGCATTTTTTCCGAGCGGCGGCCAGAATATAGTGTTTGCACTTTATCTCATCGGAATTTTCATGGCGATTTTGACGGGATTTTTATTAAGAAGCACGCTTCTTAAAGGGGATGCTTCACCGCTTGTCATGGAATTGCCACTGTATCACCGGCCGCGATTCAAGACTTTGTTTTTGCATGCATGGCAGCGTCTTAAAGGGTTTGTGTATCGCGCGGGCAGTCTGATTGTGCCCATCTGTGTGTTAATTGGAGCACTGAATGCCTTGAACCTGGATGGCAGCATGAATACCGGTGAGGGCGATACGCAATCTTTGCTTTCACTCGTGGGAAAATGGGCCACGCCCATTTTCGCGCCTATGGGTATTCACGCAGATAACTGGCCTGCGACCGTGGGTTTGGTGACAGGCGTGCTTGCAAAGGAAGTTGTAGTGGGTACCTTGAATACACTGTATTCGCAAGTGGGACATTTTGCCGGAGCGCTTAATGGTGTAGATGGATTTCACTTGTGGGCGAGACTTTCAGAAGCGTTTCAATCCATTCCCCAAAACTTAAGTCAGATGAGCAGCGTCTTTAGTAATCCTGTGCTTGCACAAGCACCGATTAGTCCCGTGAATCAGGGCGTGTATGGTTTGATGGCAGAGCGTTTCGATGGACGAATCGGTGCGTTTGCCTATCTCTTATTTGTGCTTTTATATTTTCCATGCATCTCTACCATGGCTGTCATGATGCGCGAATGTCATCGCGGCTGGTCCATTTTTTCAGGAATATGGATGACGGGAGTCGCTTACGGATCGGCAGTCACATTTTATCAGGCAGCGACTTTCATGCGGCATCCTCTTTCTTCTGCATTGTGGATATTTTCCATTACGCTTCTTTTTTTTGGTACGATTGCAGTCGGACGATGGGCAGCAGGATGGGATCAACATCTGGTTCCCGCCAAAGCAGGAGAATCAGCATGAGCTTAATTGCAATCAAGCAGCATATGATGCAAGTCAAAATGGCAACGCTTGGCAGTTTGTGCACCTTATTCAATGCAGAACCTGACACTTTGCGCTGCTTGTTGCAACACTGGATGCGCAAAGGAAAGATTCGTCAATGTCTGAAAAAACCCGCTTGCGGCAGCCGTTGTTTTAAGTGCGCTGACACACTGACAGAAATGTATGAATGGGTGGACGGAGCAGCAGCAGTTGCGATATTTTAGGTTAACCGTTCAGGCTATAGGTTTAGGCTACAGGGAGCCTTGTTAACGGTAACAAATTGAGGGGTGGCACAGTGGAATACATTTTACGCGCGCAGCCTGCGAGCACGAAAAATGTATTCCACTGTGACAGGACCCCGAGGCACGAAGCTTTGTAACAGGACCCCGACGAAGCTTTGTGACAGGGCCTAAGAGGCCAGAGCTTTTCCCTCGGATTTTTGAGAAGTGTTACATATAAACAGAAGGTGTTTCATCTATGGCAAAGCCTGCTCTCATCACTCCCATTCCTCCGCAAATCGTCAATGAATTGGCTTCTTACCCGCCACTCGATTTAAAAGAATTCATTCAATCCCCCGACGGTGAAACCCTGCATTTTACTGCCGAATTGAAAGGAGGAGCCGCACTCCCCCGAGGCATGATAGTAACAGCGGATGGCATTTTAACCGGCATTCCCGCGAAAGACACACAAGGCGTGCATGAAATTCTGGTGACAGCAGACAGTGATACGGCTTCTTTCAATACGATTTTTGTATTCACCATCAAGCCTGCCATGACGCAAACAGAAGCTGGGTACATTGAAAAGTTGAAAGTGCAAGTATGGGATGCCATGCAGAAAAATCTGCCCATTCCAGAGTTGCGTGACTTAATGGAATTGCCCGTGAGCGAGCTGGATGTGTATTGGCTGCTCGAGCGATGGGGAACCCTGACTATCTGGAATGCTTTTAATCTCGATCCGCCATCTGAAAAAAAAGCGTTAAATTTGCAAGGTGCCAGTCCTCATTATCATGTTTATGATCGCGGCTCCAGTTTGATCATGTGTCCCAAAGATTTGTATTCACATGAGCGCACACTCGCAGATGGCATGCAAACGGCCAAAGCCATGGCGCGGGAAGTCTACCAGCGGGGGTGGACCATTGAAATGGCGGGCTTGTCCAAGTGGACGCGCAATGTCTGGGTGGAGTTGCAAATGCAGGGAGATGTGCATGGAAAATATCTCGATATCATTAACTACACCCCGACCAAGGAAGATGAGCAAATCTATACTGCTCAGGCAGGGGTTTCCCGTCCGTAATGGCGTTTAAGAATGCGGTAAGATTTCTCTGCTATATTTAAGTCAAATATTGAGAGTCAATCAGCGAGGAGTGAACATGGGTAAAGATACAAAAAATCAAGGCACAAAAGTAGAGCAACAAGAAAAAGAAGAAGCAAAGCGCAAAGCCGAGCAACAGCAATATGATGCCGCAGACAGGTTCTATAAAAGACGTTATATCGAGCAGCTTAATGCTGAACTTGGTGTTGAAGCCGCGCGGTGCATGATTAGTTTTGTGCACCTGAAGCAGCCGCTTCTCACTGCAGAAGAAGAAGCGATACGTGGTCAGCCCTCACTTTCCACAGTGGATGGCAAGCTGCCTGAATATGGCAAGGTCGATGTTTATTATGGTAAGGATGCGAATAAAACAAAGGCAGATTTTTGTCTTTACTACACGGCGGATGGGATTAAATCCAATAAGTTCACGGTCGAATCGCAGAGTGCAGGAATAGATGCGCTGATACTCGAAACGAACGCAGATACTATCGTATTAAATGTCGCACGTGAACCGCATAATCCTGGCAATGAGGCAGATGCCTTGTTGATGTGGATGCAGCTTTGCATTGATAAAGGCAGGACGGCGCAATTGTCTGACAATGCAATGCACTTTGTGAATAGCATCTCGGATGATCCCAAGCTCCCTCCTTACCTTCCTCCAGAAAAAATCGCTGCCATTCATGAAGCAATTGAATTATCCGGATCGAGGTTGTCACAAAAACGTATGGAGGCTGCAGCCGAACCGACTGCCACGAAATCGTATGTGGTTCTCGATAAGGTGATGCTTGAGGGACAAGTGGCGAAGTCACAACGAAATCATGATGAACTCGCTGTGAAGCTACCTAACGATGAAAATAAGAGGCTTAAACTGGTAGAGGCGAGCTTGAAAGAGTTGAACGCAAGGTTAAAACAACTGGAAATCATTCAAAATCGTATGGAAAATGTGCGGCTTTCTGAGAAGGCGATTATGGCAAATCCGGAATTGCTAGCGAAGGCTGATGCCATCAAATCAAACGCAAATGAGCTGGATGGAAAAAGCCCTCAAAAGATTGCGGGCAGCTTGATTCAAAAGATGAAAGTGCCAGTAGCAGCGGGTGAAGCGGACAAAAGAATGGCATTAATTAATAAAAATAATTCACCAGAAATCAGACAAAGAAAAGCGGATTTATTAATAGCATGGGATGCTGAGCGGCAAGCGTGTCTGGTTAAGAGGAATGAAATGGTTGCCTTTATCAACAATAATCCAGAGGATGTTAAACTTACTGCCCAGAAAGATAAATTGCTAGCGGAAGCTTCCAGGTTTGATGAGAAATTGGGAGTGGATAGTGCACTTCTTGCCAAACACACTGTATTACAAGATTGGAATGCAGGGAATCGTGCAGACGAACTCGCTAAAGCGACTGCCCCTAACCGGCCGAGACTGCGTGGATAATTCAAGTTGACCCTGGGGCTTTTTCATATAAAATCACCGCTTCACAACAAGATTGCAAAAGGCGGCTGTTTTTGTGCGAAAACCATTCATCGCGGGTAATTGGAAAATGCATGGCTCAGCTAGCGCAGTCAGGGAATTGATTGCAGGCATACGAAAAGGCGCGGCATCGTATGCAGACATTGAAATCGCCGTTTTACCTCCCTTTCTTTATATTCCACCGATTTGTGATTTACTGCGTGATTCCAACCTGAAAGTCGGCGCGCAAAATCTTTATGTGGGTGCAGAAGGTGCTTTTACGGGCGAAGTTTCAGGCCCCATGCTGAAAGAAGCTGGCTGCCAATATGTGTTAGTCGGCCATTCTGAGCGTCGTTCCCTTTTTCACGAAGATTTGCCGCTGGTCGCAGCCAAATTCAAAGCTGCCATTGCGGCGGGTTTAACCCCGATTTTGTGTGTGGGTGAGACGAGGGCCGAGCGCGAACAAGGTAAAACAGAAAAAATCATACGCGAACAACTGGAATCCGTTATACAATCTGCGGGCATTGAATCCTTCCGGCAAGCGGTCATTGCTTATGAACCCGTTTGGGCCATAGGCACGGGATTAACCGCAACCCCCGAAGAGGCAGAGGCAGTTCATGCCTTTATTCGACAATTATTCGCGCAAAATAAGGTTGAACTGGCGAAAACTCTTTGTATACTGTACGGCGGCAGTATGAAGCCAGAAAATGCGGCATCATTACTCGCCATGCCAGATATTGATGGTGGTTTGATAGGCGGGGCATCATTGGATGCAGGCAGTTTTCTCGCAATTTGCAAAGCTGCGAATGAGAAGATCCATGTGGGATCAAAAGTTAATTGAGTGAGGCTTTACCATGATGTACCAATTCATTTTACTGATTCATGTTTTTATCGGTGTATTCATCATCGCGTTAGTATTGGTGCAGCAAGGCAAGGGTGCGACCATGGGCGCTGCTTTTGGCAGTGGTGCATCGCAGACGGTTTTTGGAAGCCGGGGTTCGGGTTCTTTTCTGTTTAGAGTAACCATTGGTTGTGCGGCCATCTTTTTTTTCACCAGCATGGGTTTGAATTCCCTGACCATGCATGCTTACAAGCAGGAAAAAGTGATTAATTTGCCAGTGCCCATGACTAGCCCGGTGTCAGCGCCAGCACAGGATAAAGCGTTATCAGGTGAAATACCTGTAAGAAAGTGAGTATATAAAGCCGACGTGGTGGAATTGGTAGACACGCTACTTTGAGGTGGTAGTGGCGTTAAGCTGTGACGGTTCGAGTCCGTCCGTCGGCAATAAATAAAAAGTTCGTATATAATAATGCGGCACGTTTACGCCACACAACGCAAGTAAGGAGAGTTTGGTTGCTTCAAAATTACTTACCTGTATTCATCTTCATGATTATCGGTGTGGGAGTGGGCATTATCGCTCCTGTCCTCGGCTATTTGCTTGGCCCAAGACGTCCCAATCCTGAAAAACTTTCCGCCTATGAATGCGGCTTTGAACCCTTTGGCGATGCTCGTGCGCCATTTGATGTGCGCTATTATCTGGTTGCTCTCCTTTTCATTCTCTTTGATCTCGAAACCGCATTTCTCGTTCCCTGGGCCGTCGTTTTTCGTGAACTGGGGTGGACTGGAATGACCGTCATGGGAATTTTCCTCGGTTTGCTCACTGTTGGATTTATTTATGAATGGAAAAAGGGAGCGCTCGAATGGGAATGACCGACTTGGTGAAGCCCGGGTTTTATCTCACGAGTGTGGAGAATGTATTCAACTGGGCGCGTTCGGGTTCACTCTGGCCCATGAGTTTTGGTTTGGCTTGTTGTGCGGTGGAAATGATGCATTCCGCTGCATCACGTTATGATCTTGATCGCTTTGGTGTCATCTTTCGCCCGAGTCCCCGCCAGTCGGATCTCATGATTGTGGCGGGCACACTTTGCAATAAAATGGCACCGGCGTTTCGTAAGGTGTATGAGCAGATGGCAGAGCCGCGCTGGGTGATTTCCATGGGATCTTGTGCAAACGGAGGTGGGTATTATCATTACTCATACTCAGTTGTGCGTGGTTGTGACCGTATCGTTCCCGTGGATGTGTATGTACCGGGTTGTCCGCCAACGGCTGAAGCTTTAATTTATGGCATCATTCAGTTGCAAAACAAAATCCGCCGCAATAAAAAAATTGAGCGCTAGGGGAAAGTCATGACGGATGTGAATACGCTGCTTGCAGAAATCCAGTCGCATTTTCCGGCGGGCATAGAGACTGCCCAAATCGCACTGGATGAATTGACACTGACTATCCAGCCAGAAAAATTACTCGATGTTTGCAGCAAGCTGCGTGATGAACCTCTGTTTGATTTTAAATTACTGGTCGATGTGTGTGGCGTTGATTATCTGCATTATGGACAGGATGATTGGCAAACCAATACAACAACAGTCACGGGATTTAGCCGCGGTGTGTTGTCACAGCCCGAGCAAGAAAGTCCAGCGAGACCGAATCGTTTTGCTGTCGTGTATCACTTATTATCTTTATCGCAAAATCATCGCATTCGCTTGCGCGTCAATATTCCTGATGAAAAAGCATTAATAGTGGATTCAGTCATGGATATTTGGCCAGCGGCTAACTGGTATGAACGCGAAGTGTTTGATCTTTTCGGTATTCTATTCAAGGGCCATCCGGATTTACGCAGACTTCTCACTGATTATGGTTTCATCGGCCATCCTTTCCGCAAAGATTTTCCCCTCATTGGCAAAGTGGAAGCGCGTTATGATGCCGCACTCAAATGCGTGGTGTATGAACCGGTCAGCATTGAAGCGCGAGTGCTGGAACCAAAAGTCATACGCCGTGATAACCGTTATGTTAGTGAATCAGTGGATAAAACATGAAAGACAATCCCCCCGAAATCCGTAATTATGTTTTCAATTTTGGGCCGCAGCATCCCGCTGCGCACGGCGTGCTCCGCTTGATTTTGGAAGTCGATGGCGAAACCATTGTGCGTGCTGATCCGCACGTGGGCTTATTGCATAGGGCGACGGAAAAACTTGCTGAAAGCAAACCATTTAACCACACCATTGGGTATATGGATCGTCTCGATTATGTGTCTATGATGTGCAATGAACACGGTTACGTGCTTGCCATCGAAAAATTACTGGGTATTACACCGCCCGTTCGTGCGCAATACATTCGTGTCATGTTCGATGAAATTACCCGCATTCTCAATCATTTGCTCTGGCTTGCCGCGCATAGTCTCGATAATGGCGGCATGGCAGTTTTTCTTTATTGTTTTCGTGAACGAGAAGATTTGCTCGATTGCTATGAAGCAGTCTCCGGTGCACGCATGCATGCAACGTATTATCGTCCGGGCGGTGTTTACCGTGATCTTCCTGACACAATGCCGCAATATCAGCCTTCAAAATGGCAAAATGCAAAAGAAATTGCCGCTTTAAATGAAAATCGGCAAGGATCTTTGCTGGATTTTATCTGGGATTTTACTAATCGTTTTCCAGGTTGCGTGGATGAGTATGAAGCATTGCTCACGAATAATCGTATCTGGAAACAGCGCACTGTGAATATTGGCATCATCTCGCCTGAACGCGCCATTGCACTTGGATTTACAGGACCCATGCTGCGAGGTTCAGGGGTCGCCTGGGATTTACGAAAAAAACAGCCGTATGAAGTGTATGACCAGCTTGATTTTGATATTCCCGTTGGCACAGTCGGCGATTGTTACGACCGCTATCTGGTGCGCGTGAATGAGATGCGTCAATCCAATCGTATTATTCGTCAATGTGTGGAATGGCTTCGCAAAAATCCTGGGCCTGTGATGATTGATGATTATAAAATTGCAATGCCTCCGCGAGAAGAAATGAAAATCAGCATGGAAGCCATGATTCATCATTTCAAAAATATGACGGAAGGTTATATCGTGCCAGAAGGCGAAGCCTATGCGGCGATTGAACACCCCAAAGGAGAATTTGGTGTGTATCTTGTGTCGGATGGCGCAAACAAACCCTACCGATTAAAAGTTCGTGCCGCAGGATTTCCACATCTTGCTGGATTAAATGAATTAATACGCGGCCACATGATTGCGGATGTGGTTTCTACACTCTCCAGTCTCGATATTGTTTTTGGGGAGATAGATCGCTAATGATGAACAATAAACTTTCTCCTGCCGTACAAAAACATCTGGATCAATGGTTATTGCGTTATCCGCCGGAGCAAAAACGTTCGGGTGTATTTGAAGCCTTGCGCGTTGTGCAAGCTGAAAACAAGGGTTCGCTCAGTGTGGAACTCATGAATGCAGTGGCGGAATATCTCGGCATGTCTCAAATCGCCGTTTATGAAGTCGCCACATTTTATTCTCTTTATCACTTAAATCCTGTTGGGCAGCATGTGATTGATGTATGCACCAATATTTCCTGTGAGTTGAATGGTGCGGGAGAGATAGTGAAACATTTGAAAAAAAATCTCGGCATTGATTTTAATGAAACGACAGCCGATGGAAAATTTACGCTTAGGGAAGTGGAATGTCTGGGCGCATGTGTTGCACCGCCGGTTTGCCAGATAGGGCATCAGTATCATGAGAAACTGACACCTCAAAAAATAGATGAAATATTGAAAGAGTTGACTCATGGCAAATGAAATCTGCTTCCGCACATTGCATCTCGATAAGCCCTGGACGCTTTCAACCTACCAGGATGCGGGTGGTTATAGTCAATGGAAAAAAATCCTCAGTGAAAAAATGCCGCCGGAAAAAGTGGTGGAATTTGTCAAGCTATCTGCTTTGCGTGGACGCGGCGGTGCAGGATTTTCCACGGGTTTAAAGTGGAGTTTTATACGCAGGGACTTACCCTCTCAAAAATATATTCTGTGTAATTCAGATGAAGGTGAACCCGGCACTTGCAAGGACCGCGATATTTTGCGTTTTAATCCGCACCAGGTAATCGAAGGCATGGCAATCGGTGCATATGCCATGGGCGCAAGCGTTGGTTACAACTATATCCGTGGTGAATATTGGGAACCGTTTGAGCGATTTGAAGCAGCACTCGCTGAAGCGCGTGCGGCAGGTCTCATTGGAAAAAATATTCTGGGGTCAGGATTTGATTTTGAATTATTTTCGCATCTCGGTGCGGGTGCTTATATTTGCGGAGAAGAAACCGCACTGATGGAATCACTCGAAGGAAAGCGCGGTCTTCCCCGTAATAAACCGCCTTTTCCTGCCGGACGCGGATTGTATGGCAAGCCGACCACCATCAATAATACGGAAACCTATGCATCCATTCCCGTCATCATGGAAAAAGGTGCTGAATGGTTTTTGGGATTGGGCAAACCCAATAACGGTGGATGTAAAATATTTTCAGTCACAGGACAAGTAAATAATCCCGGGAATTTTGAAGTGCCTCTTGGCACACCGTTTAAAGATTTATTAGCGCTCGCAGGCGGTGTGCGCCACGGCCACCGATTAAAGGCGGTTATTCCTGGCGGATCTTCCATGCCCATTTTGCCTGCAGATATCATGATGTCGCTTGACATGGATTTTGATTCTATCCAGAAAGCCGGATCCGGTTTGGGTTCGGGTGCTGTCATTGTGCTGGATGAAACCGTTTGTATTGTCAGATTGCTTGAGCGAATTTCAAAATTTTATATGCATGAATCTTGTGGTCAGTGTACGCCTTGCCGCGAAGGCACAGGCTGGTTGTACCGATTGTGTCATGCGATAGAACAAGGCCGTGGCACTCTTGAGGATCTTGAAAGCTTGCGACGTGCGGCAAAAAGCATTGAAGGCCGTACGATATGCGCATTCGGAGAAGCGGCGGCTTGGCCAGTCGGCGGTTGTTTAAAACATTTTTACGATGAATTTGTTTATCATGTTGAGCATGGCAAATGCATGCCAGAGACGAGAAGTGAATGATGGCCGATATCGAAATCGAAATTGATGGACAAAAGCTCTCAGCCAAACCGAATCAAACCGTGATTCAAGTAGCAGATGAAGCGGGTATTTATATTCCGCGGTTTTGCTATCACAAACACTTGTCCATTCCAGCCAATTGCCGCATGTGTCTCGTGGAAGTTGAAAAATCGCCAAAGGCAGTGCCTGCTTGTGCGACACCAGTGACAGCAGGCATGAAAGTATTGACACGCTCACAAAAAACCTTGCTCGCCCAGCGTGCCGTCATGGAATTTTTATTAATTAATCATCCTCTGGATTGCCCGATTTGCGATCAGGGAGGTGAGTGTGAATTGCAAGATCTTTCCATGGGCTATGGTGCTTCTCATTCGCAATATGATGAATGCAAGCGCGCGGTTTCGGATGAGAATCTCGGCCCCTTGATTGCAACCGAGATGACACGCTGCATTCTTTGTACGCGCTGCATTCGTTTTGGCGAAGAAATTGCAGGCATACGCGAACTTGGCATGACGTATCGTGGTGAGCATGAAGAAGTTTCCACCTTTGTTGAGCGTGCCATGCAGTCTGAAGTGTCAGGCAATATTATTGATCTTTGTCCTGTGGGGGCATTGACTTCCAAACCCTATCGTTTTACTGCGCGTGCATGGGAGCTTAATCAATCACCCAGCGTGAGTCCTCATGATTGCGTGGGTTCCAATCTCAACGTCCATACTCGTACTGGCAAAGTCATGCGTGTGGTTTCCCGCGAAAATGCAGCAGTGAATCAAACCTGGATTGCAGATAGAGACCGTTTTAGCTATACGGGTTTGTATCATGCGGAGAGACTTAGAGAACCCATGATGAAAATAGATGGTGCATGGCGGACAGTGGAATGGGAGCAAGCTTTTCTCGCCGCTTCCGCCGGTTTGCAAGCAGTCATTGCAGAGCATGGCGCAGATAAACTGGGAGCACTCGCCTCTCCCAGCGCGACGCTTGAAGAATTTTATTTGTTGCAAAAAATCATTCGCGGTCTTGGCAGTCCGCACGTCGATCATCGTTTACGTGAATGTGATACGCAAGATCAGCAATCCATGCCGCCTTTCCTGGGTTTGGGTGTACCGCTTGCAGAGCTTGAGCAATATGACGCGATTTTGTTAATCGGTTCGAATTTACAAAAGGAACAACCGCTCGCTGCCTTGCGTGTGCGGAAAGCAGGATTGAATGGCGCTGCTATTTTGGCGGTGAATCCTGTCGATTATGCTTTCAACTTTAATGTGACAGCAAAAACAATTATCGCACCGCATGAGATGACACGCGCATTAACCGCCATCGTTCAAGCTTTGGCTGGAGAGAGCACAGATCATGCTGCCGCTCACATCGTGCAGCACTTGCAAGGTAAACAAAAAATCCTGGTGCTGTTGGGCGCGCTTGCCTTGCATCATCCTGATGCATCTCGCATTCGTTCACTCGCGCAGAAAATTTCATCAGAGACGGGTGCTCATCTTGGTTACATGACGAGTGGTGCAAATTCTGCTGGCGGTTGGCTCGCTGGTGCGATTCCGCATCGCATGGCGGGAGGGATGGCCGTAAATCATGCAGGACTTGATGCTTATGCCATGCTGCATAAACCAAGAGATGCATATGTATTACTGAATGTGGAACCGGATCTTGATTGTGCCAATGCTTTGCTCGCGACTGAAGCCTTAAGGCATGCGAGTTGTGTGGTTGCATTGTCTCTGTATCGCCACCCACTGCTTGAGGCGACTGCCGATGTGATTTTGCCTATCGCTTCTTTCACGGAAACTTCCGGTACATTTATTAATACTTCAGGGGAATGGCAAAGTTTTACGGGTGTTGCAAAAGCTTTTGCAGCCTCGCGGCCAGCATGGAAAGTGTTGCGCGTGCTGGGGAATTTTCTTGAACTTAAAGGTTTCGATTATGAAAGTTCGGAAGCCGTGAAACACGAAGTGCAAGCACTCATTGAAAAAATGCCTGCAGTGACTGCGCCTCTTTTTCATGTGAATGATGAGCATAGTGACAAAGGCAAATTATCTCGCATTGGTGAAGTCCCTCTTTATTCAATTGATAGTTTGGTGCGGCACTCACAACCATTACAAGATGCACAAATCGTGATGGAAGGGGATGTTGCAGTGATTCGTCTGCATCCAGAGACTGCAAGAAAATTCAATTTGCAAGATGGCGATTCTGTCGTTGTTAAACAAGCTTCAGCCAGTGCGCTCATGTCTTTGAAATCGGATAGCAGAATTGCTGAGAATGCTGCATGGATTGCGGCGGGTGTGCTTGCAACAAAAGAGTTGGGTGATTTGTTTGGTCAAGTTGAGATAGAAAAGGGTTGATATGCTGGAAAGTATATTTTTAATCGCAATCATCGTTCTGAAAATTCTTGGGATAGTCATAGGCCTTGTGGTGACTGTGCTCTATCTCACGTATTTTGAGCGCAAGGTCATTGGTTACATGCATGTGCGTATTGGCCCGAATCGTGTGGGGCCATGGGGATTCTGGCAACCTTTTGCGGACACGCTTAAACTGCTTTCCAAGGAAATTATCGTACCGAATCCCTCCAACTGGTTTTTGTTTATCATCGCCCCCATGCTGAGTTTTGGTGTTGCTCTGATTGGCTGGGTGGTCATCCCGTTTGATCAGGGCGTGGTACTTGCGAATCTGAACGCGGGTCTTTTATATACGTTTGCCGTCTCCTCGCTCGGTGTGTATGGAATCATGATTGCAGGTTGGGCATCGAATTCAAAATATGCCATGTTTGGTGCCTTGCGCGCGGCCGCCCAATCCATTTCCTATGAAATTTGCATGGGATTTGCCTTAATCGGTGTGATGATGGCGGCAGGATCACTGAATTTTCAGGAAATTGTTCTCGCACAGCAGGGTGGATTCTGGCATTGGTACTGGCTGCCATTATTGCCTTTGTTTATTGTGTATTGGGTGTCAGGTGTGGCGGAAACCAATCGATTGCCGTTTGATGTTGCAGAGGGTGAATCTGAACTGGTCGCTGGTTTTCATGTGGAATATTCAGGTGTGACCTTCGCCTTATTTTTCTTTGCCGAATACGCGAACATGGTATTGATATCGGCATTAATTTCCCTGCTGTTTTTGGGCGGCTGGCTTTCACCTTTCGAAGGCATTCCTTATTTGCAATCTGCTTTTGCATGGTTGCCAGGGCCTTTCTGGCTGCTCGCAAAAATCAGCTTTTTTCTCTATTGTTATTTATGGTTCAGGGCAACATTCCCCCGTTATCGATATGACCAAATCATGCGATTGGGCTGGAAAATATTTATTCCACTCACCTTGGTGTGGGTGGTGCTGATTGCACTTGCGGTGCAATTCCATTTAAGTCCGTGGTGGGCATAGTATGTGGCGTCGTCTTGCACAATATATAAAAAGTTTTTCGCTCGTGGATTTGCTGGGCGGGATGCGCGTCACGGGTAAATATTTCTGGAAAAAGAAAATTACCATTCAATATCCCGAGGAAAAAACGCCAACCTCGCCGCGTTTTCGCGGGTTACATGCTTTGCGTCGTTATCCTAACGGTGAGGAACGCTGTATTGCCTGTAAATTATGTGAGGCAGTGTGTCCGGCGCTTGCCATTACCATTGAGTCGGAACCCCGACCGGATGGTTCAAGACGAACAACATTGTATGACATTGATTTGTTCAAATGTATTTACTGCGGTTTTTGTGAAGAAGCTTGTCCCGTGGATTCCATCGTGCTCACCAATATGGCGGATTATCATTTTGAAAATCGCGGTGAAAATATTATGACAAAAGAAAAATTATTGGCGATTGGGGATCAATATGAAGCAGACATTGCCAAAGATCGCGGCCTTGACGAGGAGTATCGGTAATGACGGAATTATTGACTCCCTTGCATCTTGTTTTTTATGTGTTTGCAGCAATCGCTGTTTGCTCTGCACTTGCGGTGATTACCGTACGTAATCCGGTTCACAGCGTATTGTCACTCGTCATCACTTTTTTCGCCATGTCTGGAATCTGGATGTTGTTACGTGCGGAATTCTTGTCGCTCATCTTGCTGCTCGTGTATGTGGGTGCGGTCATGACATTATTCTTGTTCGTCGTCATGATGTTGAATTAATTCTGCTTGCGGTGAATACCAACTTTATAGCCTTTTCGTATTTTCTGGGCAACATGACAGGGCAAGTGTTTGTGTTTTTTGTATTGACGGTTGCTGCGAGTGAAGCAGCGATTGGTCTCGCGATTTTGGTAGTGTATTACCGCTTGCGCCACACGATAGAAGTGCAAGATCTTGATGAGTTGAAAGGGTAACAAACGTGGATAATTTTTTAATTTATATTGCATTGATAACGGCTTTATTGCCGCTTTTTGGCGCTCTCACTGCAGGTTTACTCGGCAAGCGCCTTGGGCGGCAATCAACGGGTACAATTGTTATCGCACTCATGGGAGTCGCGTTTTTATTGTCTTGTTATTTATTCAAAGTGTTTGTGATTGACGGCCATCCACTCGTGGATGAACCATTTTATACCTGGGCGACGGCTGGCGTTATGCGTTTTGATGTGGCCTTTTTACTGGATCGCCTGAGCGCGACCATGGTGATGATAGTGCTTTTTGTCTCACTGATGGTGCATATCTACACGGTGGGCTACATGGCGGATGACCCGGGTTATACGCGGTTTTTCAGTTATGTTTCACTCTTTACCTTTTCCATGCTGGTACTCGTTCTTGCAGATAATTTTTTACTCTTGTTTTTTGGCTGGGAAGGTGTGGGTCTTGTTTCGTACTTGCTCATTGGTTTCTGGTTTGACAGGGATGCGGCTAATCTTGCGAGTTTGAAAGCCTTCATTGTGAATCGCATTGGTGATATTGGATTTTTACTCGCGATGGCTGCTGTGCTCATGTATTTTGGAACATTGTCCTATCACGATGCATTCATTCATGTCACGGATGTCGTCGGCAAGACAATAACCATTTTGCCGCATCAGGAAATTTCTGTTATCACATTAATCTGTTTGTTGCTCTTCTTTGGTGCGATGGGAAAATCCGCACAAGTTCCCCTGCATGTGTGGCTGCCTGAATCCATGGAAGGTCCAACACCCATCTCTGCGTTGATACATGCTGCCACGATGGTGACCGCCGGTATTTACATGATTGCGCGCATGTCACCTCTTTTTGAATATTCAGATGCTGCCTTGAGTACGATATTAGTCATAGGCGGAACAACGGCTTTCTTTATGGGGCTAGTTGCCATTACCCAAAATGACATCAAGCGTGTGATTGCTTATTCCACCATTTCACAATTGGGTTA